>BNJT01000439.1_pt1 | contig 277262 bp, 459 predicted proteins | sample 8540491 | NCBI WGS metagenome assembly BNJT01 (sample SAMD00202455, study PRJDB9452) | human saliva metagenome | host: Homo sapiens | reverse complement strand
CAGCGCTACGTATTGCTAAGCTCGATCCTCGATCACTCACGCTTCAAGCGCCGGGGGCGCCCATCAACGATCGGCACGACCCTCGTTCTCTTCGCCTTGCCCTGCACATGGCGGAAGGGGAATCGACAGTCCATCGGGCGCGCACGGCATGTTCTTCTTTCTCTTTCTTGATCGGCGCGCTCGTCAGCCCTAGCGGTCGGATGGGCGGCTCGATCGGCTATGCAGGCGTTATCAGGACCCGATGAACTGCAGCGTTTTCGTGTTCACGGTTCCCTTCGTGGCGCGCTTTCGCGCGCGGGAGCCAGTTCAGGCGATTTCCAGGACGCCGAAAGGCTCGGCGTGGTCGCCGTCGTCGTCGCCGCCGCGCTATCTGCCATCGAGGGGCCCGGACACCATCAAGCTTCCGTCAACCTACCGTTTCTGCCGGCCCGCCGATATGATCCTTTCGTCTCTTCGCTCTCTCTAGCATCATGAGACGGGAGGGCTCTCTTCGTGTCGTCGGGCGTTCAGCCGCCCCAGCGCCAGTGGAGCGGATGCAGGCGGGAGCCATCAGGCAGCCTTCGATTCCTTCATTGAAATCGCGGACACTCGCGGTGAAAAGGGTCGCGGTCGCCTGGCCTCGTCCCAGTGCTCGCCCGGTTCGTCTTCCTCCACGTGACGGTGATCGGGCATCGCGTTGGACCGATCCGAAAGCAGCGCGGAAGCTTCGCGACGTTCGCAAAGGGACGCGTGGTCAGCACCTTCGCGGGCCTGCAGGCGGCGTCTCGCCGGCCGTTGCCGCTTTCTGTCGGCAGGGCGCAGTCGCGCGGAATTTCGTCATCTTCAGCCGTCGGCGGCATCCGTCATGGTCGCAGGCCTTCCTTCCGCGGGTGATCCGTTGGGCGAAGATTCCTCCAGACGCTTCAAGAGAGATCACCGCGACAACTTATTCCAGCGAAGGGAAGGATGCCCTTGACGACATCGTGCCCAGAATTGGAGCGAGCCAGGTAAAACCCACAGATAAATGATATGTTTATCGTAGCTGCACTTGATAAATCCGTTTCAATATGAGGAAAGCCAATGAAGTTCTGACTATCCAAAAGAAATGAAACAGGCGCCATAAAATAATTTCAATTGTGGGATCGAAGCGCCCTAAGACGGAGGTCGGATCACGTTAACCATTGCAGCCGGATTGTCCTGGGGTATTAATAAACACATATGTCAGAAAGAATCAATAAAAATGCTATTAATCATTATAATTAGAAACATTAGAAAGTTAATACATTAATTGAGTCCATCCGTCATGTCGGACAAAATTTCTAATGTCCAGATTCAGTTCTGTCCGGTTGCGGTACCTGTCGGCGCATGAAGCCCTAGGGCGCGAAATTCGATGACAACACGTCAAGAGACTGAATTTGCGAGTCGTGCGGCGAAAACCGCCCGTAATGACTTCAACCACGTCGATCGGCACTGCCGAAAAACGGTCGACCCCACCGCAAAGCGCATGCCCGGTCCTAGGCGGTTTCACGCCGAAAATCGCCTGCGCCCCGCACAGATCTCTTCCATACGGAGAAAAAGCACTGTGCGGAAGCGTGGAGTGCGCATCTGACCTCGGGTCGGTCCGAAGCCTGGAGCACGAGGCGCATCCGCGCCGTCGGCGCGCGTGCAGGCCTGCCGGTCCACGTGGCGGATCCAGGCGCATAGCGGGAAAACGTGAGGCCACAACGTCGAAGCGGTCGTCGCCGATCAAGCGAACACGCGTCCTGGTGCCCACTCGAGACGTCGCATAGGCTGCCCGAGCGCGCTCCGTCCTGCTAGAAGGTAGCCGAAAGGTCCCTCGCAGCCCAAAATCCCGCCGTTCCGCGCGAATGCCTCAACACCAGCCCGGCTGCTGGTGACCTCGCGTATCGGTCAGCCGCCACGGCGCCTCCAGCTACTGCCCGCTGCCGCGCGCCTGTCGCTCACAGTTTCCTCGCCCGGCGGAAGGCGCTCACCTGCAGACGTTGCGAAGCGAATATCGCCGCCCCGCTCCCCACCGGCCGGCGAAAGCGCGCCCGCGCGCTCGAACCGGTGTCGGCGAAACGAGCCGAGGCCGTCGCAGCAGGCAGCGCCGCCGGCGAAACGCCGTTGCAAGCCGCCAGGATGTCCACAGCAGCGTACGGATAGGTACTGACGTAGGCGGAACCAAGAGATTGCGGCGAATGCCGTCACGCACGGCGAGGTCCTCGCCCTCCGCAAGCCCACTCCGGCGTCGGACCCGTCCGCCGGCGGGCGTCATCGCCGAATGCGTCCGTGAACCGCCTCGGTCCTACGACGTCCGGAGGGGTCGGCAGCAGGGGCGTGCGGTCGACTTTGCGGCACCCGCACCACGATCGTCTCCGCCCCGAACTCGCCTCGGCGCAACGATGCTCGCCCGTAGGCCGACGCCACCGCCTGCCCGTCGTCGCGCGAACGACGCCAATGCGGTCGCCCAGCGTGAGTTCCGCTTTCAGGTCGGCGGGCGAGCGTCGGTCGTCGTCGTCACGGTGGGGACCGCATCGGAGGCGGAATCATCGCGACGGCGTCTTCGTCGGCCCAGCGGTGTCGCGCGAGATCGGCCACATCAACGTCGTCCCCGGCGGCCTGCGCTGCGGATGCGGGCTGGCGGGCTGTTGCAGCGTATTCTCGGCACTCGTTGCAGCTGCGCTTGCCCGTGCACTGGCGGGCGAGAGCGTCATTCGGGTCGCCGTCGATGCTGCCGCTGGAGCCGCCGCGGCGACACGCGGGGCTCCACGTCGCCCAGGCCGCCTCGCGAAGGAGACCCGGCGGGCCCTCGAGCGGCTTGCCTCACATCAGCACTGGCTGGGTCGGGTCGGGCTGGCCGAGTTCTGTCGGCCGTCCTCCGACCCGGCAGGCTCACGTGCGCTGGCGGTCAGCGGAGGCCGGGAACTCCCGGCCGCTCCTGACTCGTGGTCACGTCACCGGAAGAGTCCCTGACGCTCGACCTTCCCGTCTGATGTCACCTGTGATGCGTTGCCACCTCAGGAAGCAACGCAGGAATTGCCAGCGCGGCGGACTCGGCCGGAACGGATTAATTTACCAAGTTAGAGATTCCGCCGTTTTCTCCGGTTCATCCGCGAACCGCATCCATGTACCTGTGGTCCACCGGGTCCAGGGTCTTTGCTCTGTGGATAACTTCTTTATGTTGACAGGCAAAACGACTCATACTCGCAGCCCGGCGCCTGCGCAACCGCACTGAATACCGGTATTCCGTGGGCTGAGCCACCCGCGATCACACGCACGCAGTGCCTGTCAGCATAAGGACAACACATTGCCAGTTTACTGAAAAGGCTCACCGCATCGCGGGAGTTGGTGCGCTGGGCCTTTGCCGTCGCACAACTGCAGTCACAGTGCGGCCGCCCCGGGCTGGACTCACACAGTCGGAGTCAAAACCGCGATACGGCCCACCACGGTGATCCACGACCGGACGAGTGCTGAACTCAGGCCTGTGCGCCGTCGATTTCGGCGCCGCCTCACCTCCGCTCGGCGGAGGGTGTCACCCGCTTCTCCTCCATGCAGCCCGCGAAGGCCGTGGACACCGCGGACGCCACGCCGTTCATCGGTCCCGGCCAGCAGAAGCGCACGGTCAAGGTGACCGATACCTGGCGGCTCAGTCTGCCCGATCGCCCACCGCCAACACCACGGACAACGTGAAGGCTGCCGCGTACCAGATCGCTTCCTCATCCGCACCGCGGAGTGTTCGAGGGGAGCGTCTCCAACGTCTCAGGAACAGGGCAAGTTCTGGGCCAACGGCCAGAACCACGAACGCCGCCGCTCGCCGAGTCGAAGGCCATCGTCGAGCAGTGTCCAGAAGTGCACGCCGGCCCCTCACTCGGTCAAGCCCACGCTGAAGCTGAACTGCACGCCGAGGCCAACGCGGAAACCGTCGAGAACATCGGCGTGACCTCCGCCGCGGGCAACCGGATGAAGGGCTACCCCACACCCTCGAGATCTCCGGCCCCGCCACCCTCGGGCACAACGGCACGACCACGCGACCGGCACGACTGGGGAGTCCGCCAGTCACCGCCAAGATCAAGGGCTTCAACGTCGCAAGGTCTCGGTGAAGATGGTCGTCGAGCGATCTTCCCGACGTCCAAGCTGCACGTCTCGCGGCACCGTCACCGGGAGCACGGGCACCCAGCGCTCAGTAATCTCGTCGTCCCAGGGCAAGAAGAGCCGGCCGGAAGGCGTCACCGGAGGCCCAGCAGGTAGCCGCCACTCTTCGCCCCGGGAGATCGCCACCCAGCACGTAGACGGTGAAGTCGCCAAGGCGCAAGCCTCGCCGACACCGTGACCGCCTCGGCTCCTCGTGCGCGGCACGTGGCCGAACATCCGGACGTCGATTCAACCCGTCATCGCCGTCACGGTCGACGTCTACGGTCCTTTTCACTCCTCCGCTCCGACGAACAACGGCGCGCTGCCGCGCGAAGAAGGTCGGCAACTCACGATCTGACCCTCTTCAAATCGGTCCGCACCCAGGAGACCCCTGGCACAGTCAGCGCCGCCGGTGAGGGCTACTACTCTCCACGCCCATGTGACAAGGCTGCACGCCAGCACCGCGAACCTCGTCAGACTACGTCCCTGTTCGAGAGACTGAGGATCCAGCGTGACGGCGGACTCGATCAAGACGAAGCCACCCAGGTCGCCCATCCTCGGCAACGGTGCGAGCCGGCGTCCAGGACCGTCACCGTCTCCGGCTTCCTGCAGACCACGGCACCTCTGGGCGGCCGGGTCGAAGGCCGACACGCCACGATCAACCGGCTGTAAGCTTCCACTTCTCCTCTGCGACCTCTTTGAAGCCGGGCGTGACGAAGAACCCCAAGCCCACCCGCCGCCTACACTGAGACCCTACGCCAGCAATCTGCACTTACACCGTTCAGGGCAAGGACTCTCTGATCAACTGCAATCTCAGTCGAGGCGCATGTGATCGTCTCTCGACCCACCAGGGTGCATGCATCCGCGTCGGCGATCACCACCCGGAGCTGACAAGAACGAGCATGTCACCTCCGGTCTTCGGCAAGCAGACCACGAAGGCGTTCGCCGAGAGCGCGGCTGCCAAAGCCTCGCCCGGCGCAAGATCGCGACACCGTGGTGGCTCAGGGCAGTTCGCCGGAAGGCTCGACAAGTCAATCCCTTTACAGTGACAAGGCATCGCGCCTCCGCGCGAGCTCGCCCGTGGATCCTCCCAGCGCGTCGCCCACTCCCAACCAGCCGGGCGAGTACAAGACCTATCTGTACACGATCGATCTGAGGAGAAGGTCTCCCGCGCTTCGCCGAGTCGACCTTCGACAAGAACGGCAACCTGACTTCCCGCGGCAAGTGCCTCCTCGACTTCCTGACCACCGGCACGAAGCCGAAGCCGGGCCCGTCGGCCTTCGCCGCGGCTCCCGGGAAGGCAGAGCTCGCAAGAAGCCGCCGCTTGTTAACACCGTGCCAAACGTGACCATGCTCGCGGGGCACGCCGTCGGCTTCCGTGGTTCTCGCTGGAGCTGCGGCATCGCGGCTCACAACCACTGCCCAAGCAGTCCTGAACTTCCCTGATAGTGACGAGAGTGGGGCGGCAGATCGACCGCCGCCCCCACTCCTCTTCGGCGAAGACCACGTTTCCCGATCGACGGCCTGATGTCCCGGCGCGATCCGGTGCCCGGCGGCTTTTTCGGCAAGGCGCCCTAACTGGGTTCCCGCCCTCGCGGACGGCCCGCGCCGGGGGAAACCGCCCCATCCGGCCGTCCACGATGGGGAGATTACAGCCCAGCATCCGGACGGAAAACTGACTCATTGTGAGAGTATGCATCTGAGTGACATGCAGATTCCGGAGCTACCTAACGCGGATGGCCGATGGAACGATCAAGCAACGCAATCCTTCACCGGAACGGAAGCCTGACGGTTCCGGGCCGTGCGGACCGTCCGCTTCCCATCGCTATTCCGAGCCTCGGCCGGTCACCGACGCCGGCCGAGTACGCCCAGTTCCGCCCGAACGCGCGTTCTGGAAACCCCTCCGAGAAGGCCCGCATACCGTTGATCGGCGGAGAGATCCGGCAGCGCCTGCCGCTCGACGATCCGCCGACTCCTCGGGCTTTCCGCCGCGTCGTCAAACTCTTCGAAATCGTCTCCCTACGACTTCTGGGAGAGAAGAACCACGGCTATCAAATACCGCGTTCCGACACGAATGGATGGAACGCTACGTGGCCGATCCCGCGCGCGCAGCACGTCCAGTCGGTTCTTCGCGGCGCAGACCCGATGACTCCCGATATCGCCCATGCCCGCGCTGTTCATGCGCGCGGTCGCTGATCTCGTCCTCTCCCACCGCCACTACCTCGACGGCGCAATCGACACCTCCGAGCTCGCCGCAGCGCAGGCACGCCTCACGCCCGGACGAACACGCTGACTACTGGCGGCTGACGATCGACGCCGATGCACGATCTGCGGCAGGTGAAACCGGTATGTCGCTTCCATGTGCAGGTCTTCCAGAATCCGGCTCAAACCTCAGGCGCCCTTCGATCATCTTCACAGCAGGCAGCTCGTCTCGATCGACCAGCGTTCGGTCAACGCCCGCACCGAGATGTCAGGCACCGCGCCAACCCGATCTCCTCACAACGAATACGGGCGTGACCATACGCGCGCGCAACCCTCGTCATCGCCGGTGAATCGCAACGCCGCCGCCATCGCGGGATTCGGCCACCGGTACCCGACGCTGGAGGTGTGAGCCGCAGCGCCGCCCTTCCAGCCGTTCGAACACACGCCCCACGAAGCCCGACGTCTCTCGACCGTACACGCCAGGCGCACGCGGCCACGCCACCGTATACCGTCGAACGAGTGAGTGGCACCGCGCGCCGCGACACGGACGTCATGCCGTGGCGGGTAGCTCGTCAAATGGAGGGTCTCCACTCGCCGGATTCGAGGCACTGAAGATCTACGCCAACTGACGATCGACCTGTGACGCCCGCGACCGTGCGTGGTCCCTCAACTGCTCGACCTTCGCGCCCAGGGGGCGATCGCGCGCAGGACATCAACATCGCAACCGAATGCCGCCCTGCCGCGTCAACTCTTTCGCCTCGGGCTACAACCCGGCGCTCCACTGAGTTCCGAGTCCGCAGCCGCCGGGCGGGTCCGCTCACGCCCCGTGGGCCCCTCAGGAGGAAGGGTACGACCCGGCGGGTCCCAGCTCGACCATGATTGCGAAGCTTGATTCTGATTCCCCGCGACGCATCGCCGCTGCTCCACGCAGACGTCTCTGCCGAGGATCGTCGCTCCATCCTCGCGCATGTTGTCGTGGATGAACGCCCTGCATGACGGTGCGCTGCAACAGGGCGCGGGCGAAGGCCTCGTCGTCGGCGCGGCTATCCCACTCCTTGTTGAAACTCCTCCCCACCCGTGGTTGATGTCATCGTGCGCTACAGCTTTCAACCGCTTCCGGGCTCGATGGAGAAATACGGCAGGGTCCGCAAGGGTATCGCACGAAGGTCCGCCTCACACCGCAAGGCGCGCCGTCTCCTGGAAACGTGCTCTCTCAGATCCATCTGGATCCAGCCGCGCAGGCAGCCAGCCGCCGCGAGCCGGACCATGGCGACATGGACGTCGCGCGTAACGTGATCTGGCATGAGGAGAGGAACGTGTTCAGCTTCTCACGAATTTCTATCGTATTTCGATTTAAACCCAGCCCCCGCAGACGACGCCCACCTCGATACGTCCACGCTGAAAATAGTCCCAGTCAGTTGCGCGGACGGCACGACGGCAACGAGCAAGAAAAACAAACCGATGGGACTCGAATTCCGCGCGCCCACTTTCGGCATCTGTTCCATATAAGTTCCCATACTCCTCCGCATGACGCACGGACTGCGAGGCGGCCGCCACCGACAAGCCTGCCACGGCCAGCGCGGGCCGCCAGGCAGATCCCGGCAGGCATGCGGCGATTGACTATGCAGAGGTCTCTCGCGGCGTCAGCCGCGGAGCCGCCAGGCCCGGCACGCGGCCAGGTCCATATGATCGAGCGCAGGCTCGGTCTGGCGCTGCCGACTGAGCAGGCGGCTGGAGTGACCACGCCGCTTCGCGGTCACGGCGCGAATCCCACCGATTCGTAGATCGCGCGATCGCAGCCTTGTTCGGCGCGATCACCATGTGACGTCTACGCGGTCACGCCTTCCTCTTCAACCTTCCGCTGTCGCCAGCAGCGCTGCACGGGTGCGCAGTGTCTGTACCTGAATAGACGTAGAGGTTCCAGATCCGCATGCTTGCCGTCGATCTCGGCCCAGATGCCGCTCATGGTCGTCGAATCGACGCACATCGACAGGAAGGGCGGCGCGCGTGGCCACGCCGTCGGCCAGGCGTGATGATTGGCGCGCGCCATGACATTCCATCGAGTCCCGGCAGCAGCAGGCCCGAGGCTGCGGCAGATACAGCCGGACGATTCCCGCGGCCTGCGAGCGAGGAACACGTCGAGTCGCTCACGGCGCTCATGCGGTCGGACATGAATGTCGTCGTAATTGCGAAGCCGGAGATCGGAGATGGCGATCTTCATCGACTGCGAGATGTCCTGTCGCGAAGCCCGGCCAGGCCCCTCGCCGGGATAGGCCGTCATCGCCAGCAGGCTGGGCCTGTGAGACGGCGAAGACGTGAGGTCGCCTTTAGGCGGAGCGTGTCCCTCGTCACGCGGACGTCTCGATCTCGGGTTCCTCCTCGTGCGGATCTCGCAGCCGATCGCCGGAGTCCGCGTACGAACACTTTCTTTGAGTCGGCGGAACGCCGACCTGAACTGCCGTCGTGGAAGCAACGAAAGCGCGAGCTCAGCGACAGGCGCGCCTCGAGCGCAGTCTCACGGAGACCATGAGCCCCACCGCGCATGGCACCCAGGCGTCTACGTCTGAGGCCGAGATCTCACAACCGGCATGCTCACACTTTCTATGGGACGTTACGTTTCCACCTAGCGGCATCGCGTCCGCCGGCGGTACGCAGCAGCGCGACGGCGGATCCGGCGATGTCACGGTCCGTCCGTCCGCGAAGCTGGCATCCTCAGGGTGCTGCTCGGCCGTCCAGCAGCATCAGTCGCGGCGTCCGCGCGCGCCGCGCCTGTCCTCCACGTGATGGCGACCCTGACTCATGGCAACGATGTCCGCCCGGGCCTGATCGGGCATGACGTAGACGGCGCCGGTCCCCGTCTCGGTGAGGATGCGGCGGAGTTCGCGGGAGAGGCCGGCACGCAAGTCCGGGTCCAGGGCGGACAGCGGTTCGTCGAGGAGCATGAGGGACGGTCTGCGGGCGAGGGCGCGGGCGAGGGCGACACGCTGGGCCTGCCCTCCCGAAAGCGTGGCCATGTCCCTGCGTTCAGCCTTCGAGCCCGACGAGGGCGAGGAGCTCGACCCAGTCTCCCCTGTCGCGGCGCCTGGCCGAAAGCCGCAGCCGGATGCCGCGCCCCCGCTCCCCGAAGCGGTCGGATCCGCCGGGTTCCCTCGCTTCGCCGAAACCGCCGGATTCAGCGGCGGGCTCGGGATCGCCGGCCGTCCTGAGGCCGCTGCTGCCGGTGGATGTCCCAGGTTTCTTCCGGAGCGCGCCTCCGGCCCGGCGCATGACGCGCCCGACGTCGCGATGCGGGAAGAGCAGCCGCTGGAAAGACTGCCGCAGTCAGCCAGGGCCGCAGGCCGGTGACGTCCGCCCTCGGATCCTGACTCGGCTGCCCGTCCGTCGCCTCCAGGCCTGCATGCCGCGCAGGAGGCTGGACTTCCGGAGCCGGATGCGCCCACGAGGTGCGACGATGCGGCGGCCCTCGTCGAGCGTGAGGCTGGCGGCGTGGATGGCGACGAATCCGTCCGCAGGTTCGCTCAGGTTCTCGACGTCACACGGGACATGGTCTCTCTCGTGTGTCTGCCTCAGGGTCATGACGAGGGGCCGTGGCGAGGCCGAGGATGACGCTTGCGGCCATCGCCATCCAGTAGTTGCCGCCTCCGGGCGTGCCAGGAGGCGCGCGAGACGAGCACGGGAGGGTGCCGCTTGCTCGTCCGAGGCGAGGAAGCCCGCTCCCAGATTCGCGCGGGACATGGCGCGCGAAGTAGCCGACGGCCAAGCCCAGGCCGCGGAACATGATGGGCGCTCGACCGTCGCCCAGTCGCGCCCGGGAAAACGCGAGCATGGCGGCGGCGTCGCGCAGACGCAGATCGATGTGCCGCATGATCGGCGGGAGCGCGCGCAGAACCACGGCATGGCGATGATCGCCTGCGCGATGATGAGCTCGTCCCCATGTGCAGCGGCGGCCCCTGGAAGTGCCGATGATGAAAGCCGAAGCCGCGGTCACGGCCGAGACCTCGCGGCGCCATGCGGCGAAGCTTTCGATCGCGCGCAGGGCGGTCGACTCCGGACTGCGGCCTCTCGGGACGCGGCGTTTGCGCCCACGTCCGTCCGGGGCCGCCGGGCGCGCGCAAGACCGGTCGCACGCGACTGCTGCGAAGGCGAGACGCCGATCGCGAGCTGCCATGGCAGTGGCGATTGGCCGCGGCCCCTGCGAGAGTGCCCAGGGCTTCGACGCGGTGATCCCTCCGGCGGCTGCCCGGCGTGGCCAGAAGGCGGTAGTTCGCCAGCGTCCATTGTGGGCCGTCCTGCCGGAAGGAGCGCACGGCCAGGGAGAGCCGCATGCGGGCGATCAATCGCGAATACGACCGCGAAGGTGCAGGCGGCGGGACGGCAGGTCGGGAGGATCCTCAGGCGGGTGCTCGGCGCTCGGCCGCATGGTCACAGCGGTGGCCAGGAAGCGCGGGAGGAGATCGTCAGGGAATCGCCAGCGACGAGGGCGAATTCGACGAGCGAGAATGCGGCGGCGGCGTTGAGGTTGAGCTGGAACGTCTGACGGCTATCTCGCTGAGCGTCGACGCCGCCGAGGTCACCGATGCCGTAGGCCGTCGAGCAGAAGAGGAAGACGACGCAGGCGCGAGGGCCACGCGCAGCGTCGCGAAGACCTGAGACCGCCCTGCGCGAGCATGCGGGCGGCGTCGCCGTCCGGAGTCTGAGGCGGCCCACATGGTCCTGACCGTCCGACGACCACGGAGAAGTTGAAGAAGACCATGGCCGCGACGATCGCCGTCGTCGTCTGGTCGAGGCCGAGGAAGGAGTAGGCGCCGTCGCGTCCCAGAAGCGACCGAGGCCACGCCGACCACGACGGTCGGAAGCACGAAGGGGATCGTGGCGATGCTCGCAGGGCTCGGCGCTCCCGGGAAGCGGCACGCGTACGGGACGTATGCCCCGACGCCGAGGAGAACTGAGCCGATCGTTCCGGCTGCCGCCAGCTGCACGAGTCGTGCCGCAGCCACGCCGCTCCGCTCGGCCCCGAGCAGGCCGAGCGCCTCGGGGCCGAGCCCTCGCGCGAGCATAGCCGCCACGGGCCAGGCGAAGAAGACGACCAGCGGCGTGTAGGGCAGCCCGATCGCCAGGGCGAAGGCCAGGCGTCGGGGTGCAGGGTGTGAGACCGGCTCAAGACGCGGCTACTTGGCGGACTCGTAGATCGACGTCCAAGATTTGGCCATCTCCTCCCGGTTCTTCGTCACGTCGGCCGCGTCGGGCAGGATGGGCTCGTCGGCGAGTCTCGCGTAGGCCTTCCACTTCTCGGGAGGGCGACGGCCGTGTTGATGGGGGAACATGTACATCGATCCGGGGATGGCGGCCTGGACGAGTCGGACAGCATGTAGTCGACGAACGCCCTGGCGCCCTCTGATTTCCGCCGCCCTTGACGACGCCTGCGTACTCGACCTGGCGGACGCAGGTCGAGTCGACGGAGCCGGTCGCCCCTCTCGTCTCGGCGGGCGAACTCCCGTAAGAGGCACGAGGGGTGCTGCCTCTGCCCTCCGGCGGAGAAATCCGAGTTGTAGGCCTCCGACCAGCTCTTGGCCACTTTGGTGCCGCCCGCCAGGAGGCTTTCCAGTAGGCGTCGGCGCCCTTCCGGCCTTTTCGCCTTCTCGACGCCCGCTAAGAAGGCGAGGCCGGGCGAGAGTCGTCGGGTTGGAGACTACCAGGAGCTTTGCGTATTCGGGCTTAGCGAGGTCGTCCGAGGCTGGTGGGCTCGGGATCGACTCTTCTGAACCAGGCGTGGTCGGTGTTCGACGCAGACGTCGCCCTGGTCGATCGCGTTGAGGCCGCCGATGACGTACGCTTGCCCGACTCGGGGAGTTTGGACGACGTGTACAGAATCGATGACGCCTTCTTTGTCGGCCAGGCCGGCGGAGTAGGTGTCGATCCCGTAGACGGCGTCGTATTTCGGGTGTTTCTTCGTCAGCAGAGTTGGTTCGCCACGCCCGCTTGCCCGACGAGATCGTCTTGAGCTTGTATCCGGTGGTCGTCTCTGAATCTCCGTATGGCGTCCTTTGGGCAGGTTGAACGCGTCGTGGGTGAGGACGGTGACCGTCTTCTTCGCCGACGAGTCCTGCGCGTGATTCCCCGAGCAGCCGATGAGGCCGAGGGATGCGACGCCCACGGCCGCGACGATGCGGCGGATGCCCTGCCCCGGCGGACGTCTGCGCCGGCGGCCGGACCGCCGGACCTGGAGCGCGGACGAGGCCGCCCGCGGCTTCTTCGCGCCGTTGCGCGCTTCCGTGTCGTTCCACGCCGTTGTTCTGCGTGACATAGCGTGATTCCTCCTTTTCAGGAGGCCCGCCGCGACGGGCGGGAGAGTCCCGACTTCCTTCGCCGGTGCTAACCGGAGCAGGTTCGGTCTGCTCGCACTCTCAGCGCCGGATGGCGCTCCTGTCGCCGACCCATCCCAACGCAGCGGGCCGCTGTCCGCCGGCCGCAGCTCCGGCAGGCGAGGGCCCGCATGCGGGCTTCTGTGAGACGGCCACCGCTCTGGATTCCGGTAGATTCCGGGGCGCGGAACTATCCGGCTGCGGGGCTGGGCGGCGGGCCACCGATTCGAACCCGTACCATTTCGCCGCCCTGCGCACGACCAGTTCGCTGACCACCGCTCCGACCGCCGACGAGACGATTTCCGAACACGAGCGCGTCGCGAAGCAGCTCTGAGAGATCGTCGGCCTCAGGACAGGTCTCCGCCGGCGATGCCCTTCCACACGACGTCGACGACCTTGTTGGCGATGATGCCCGAGACGATGCCAGCACCGGCGCTGACGATCTTCAACAGCCAATGTCACTGGGGCCTTCTAACGGCTGCGCCCATTATGCGCGTGCCCGTCTCGATCCGCACCACCGTCGCGTCTGGGGCGCCGTCTCACTCGGCCCGCCCGTCGTCGCGACGTCGATCCGATGGAAGTTCAGGTGGGAACGCGAAGCGGTGGGCCGCGCTGGCCCTGGTAGCGCGAGCCCGTGGCCCCCGCCCCGTAAAGGGCGCTCGGCCGGAGACAGTTGGAAGAAGCACAGCTGTCCCCACTTTCATGCCCGGATAGAGGTTTGATCGGCAGCGTCGCCGTGTTGGACAGTTCGAGCGTCACATGCCCGGAGAATCCGGGGTCGATGAAGCCCGCCGTCGAATGCGTCAACAGGCCCAGGCGGCCCAGGCTGGACTTCCCTCGAGGCTGGGCCGCCACGTCGTCTGCCAGCGTCACCCGCTCAGCAGGTGGCCCCTAACACGAACTCTCCGGGATGGAGGACGAACTCGCCGTCGGCGGACACCTCGATGAGCCAGGGTCAACTCGGGCTGGCCGGCGGCGGGTCGACCACAGGGTACTTCGTGGTTGTCGAAGAGCCGGAAGAAGCGGGTCGAGGTGGATGTCCACGGAGGAGGGCTGGACCATCTCCGGGTCCCACGGCTTCAGGCGGACGCGGCCGGAGGCGACGTACGAGCGGATGTCTGAGTCGGACAGAAGCACGCCTCCAGCCTACCGAATGTCGGCTCTCCGATCGGCTTTTCGACGGTCGTCGCGGGAAGCAGGCCGCACCGCGGCGCACCGCCCCCCGCTTCGCCCGAACCGGTCGGACCCCGCAGCGGCTCCGTCGGATGGCTTCGCCTGCAGAACAGGCCCGGCGTGGAAAAGCGCTGCGGGGGTCTGATATGATCGAGGGGCTGCGTCACGCGGGCGTAGTTCATCGGTAGAATGGAAGCTTCCCAAGCTTCAGAGGCGGGTTCGACTCCCGTCGCCCGCTCCGAGTCGGCCCAGACGTTCAGTCGGCTCAAGCTCGCCGCCGATGGGGCAACTCGGCGAGTCGGGAGCGAATCAGGTGAAAGGCGGCTGGATGTCAGCGAAGGACAATGACCCGGCGTCGGAGTTTCAGCGTTCGGAGAGAGCCCCGACGCGGCGGATCGGCTCTCGCCGTAAGGGCACGGACAGGCGCCCTCCGGGGAGCAAGGCGTCGCGCTCGGCGGCGGCCGGAGAAACGGCCGCCGGCGGGCAGTCGGCCGATCGCTTCTCTCCTGACTTCCTCCGCTCCTACACTCCGCTCTTCCTGTCAGTCGCGGCGCTCATCGCCTATGCCGCGATCGCACGGACTACGGCAGCGGCGGCACCGCCCCGTACGCCCGCCTGGGCTGCATCGCCGTCTGCCAGGTGGTCTTCGATCATCGGCGCCCGCCGCGGAAATCAGACGGCAGAAGGCCGCGTGGCACCGGGGTCGGGCGGGGACGGCGGGAAGGGTCCGCTTCCGACCCAGCAGGGGCGCTCGCAAACCGAATCGGACGGGCGGAGCGAACCAGGCGGGCAAGGCAGCCGGATGAGGCGATGATCGTCGCCGCGGCGATCGTCCGGGAGCGTTCCGCCGCGCACCGTGAACCCGCCGGGCGGACGCCCTTCGCTGCGAGGCCCCAATGGTTCTGGCCGCGCAGCGCTCGTATCCGGCTTCCCTCGCCGGCAGATGGGAGTTCCCCGGCGGGAAGGTCGAGGACGGCGAGGAGCCCGAAGATGCACCGCGGAGGGAGATCCGCGAGGAGCTGGCATCGGCATCGCGATCGAACGGCGGCTGCGCCCGGCTCGAGGCTGACTGGAGGCCGCCCAACGGCATGGACATGCGCCTCGTGGCTGGCCCGGCCGATGGGAGAGCCTGCAATGCGGTCGAGCCACCGGCGCCTGCGCTGGCTCGGGCTCGACGGACTCTGGCGACGTCGACTGGCTGGACGGCGACGTCCCGGTCCTGAGGCACCTGGCCGAAGCGGTCTCGCCCACAGGAGCCATCGGCATCAGAATAGGCGACGCCCAGCGCGGTATCAGCCCGGATCGTATCCTCGGGCATGCCGAAGAACTCGGAAGTCATCGCGCCGAGCACCGCCGCAAGATGCACGCCACGCTCTTCGAGGCTTTCTCCCGGCTTATGGAGGACCAAGGGCTCTCGACGCGATCAACATGGCGACTTTGGCGGCTGAAGCGGGCATCAGCAGGGCCTCGGTCTACTACTACTTCCTGATAGCGGAGAAGCCCTTCGGGATACGTCGGGAGTACGCAGATGGGCAATTACCTCGACCGGCTCACCGAAGCTCGACGAAGCGCAGACGCCGGTGGAGAAGCTGCGCATCTACGTCCGCGGAACAACTAAAGTCAAATACGCGGTTACCTTCATGTCGCCGGGCGCCCTGCACGCGAGCTGATCTCCGGGACGGCGCTGGCCCTCCGCCAGCACGTCGAAGTCACGGGAACGTCCTGCGCCGGATACTCGCCGAATGCGGAAGCGGGGGCGATACCGGGTCAGGATCTCAGACGTGACCGTCCAACTCATCCACGGTGCGCTGAGCGGCCGGCGCATACCCCGAGGAGGAGCCGGAGCGTACCGCCTTCTTCACGGCGACCGAACGGTTCATCCTGCGCTCGGTCGGCGCGTAGTCGGTTCGACTGTCGCACGGCGAAACGCGATCGCGCTGACTCGTCGTCTCACCAGTCGGTTCTGCCGTTCCTCTGGTCGCCGTATCGTGTTCTTTCGTTCTTCTCGCTGTCTTTCGAGCGGAGTTCCTCCCGCCATCGGGGCTCTCACCCGAAACGACGAGGGCGTGGAGGGATCCCCGTCTCGGCGATACCGGGCCGGGTGAAGGACTCTGGTTCGGGGTCCGGCGAAGACGTAGGATCTCTGATTGGGGGCCTCGGAGAGGGATTCTGATTGACGACGGGTTCGGCTAGGGCGACGGACATGGGAGGTTCGGCGAGGGCTGGGGGTTCGGATTCGAGTCTCCGCTCTTTCTTCTCCTTCTTCTGGCGCTCCTGCTCGTCTTTGTTCTTCTTAGAGGATGTGCACGGCTGATCGTGCCGATCGCCTTCTGCACCGCTTGGCGCCGGATTTGCCGGCGGCTTTTGCCCTGCGCCTCGTATCCGAGGGAGAGGTTGGCGCACCTTGCACTCGGGGCCTCGGTGTTCGCGATCTGGCCCTGGGTGCGCTCGGCTCTGCGGACCGCGCCGGAGGGCGAGTTCCAGGTTGGCCACCCCGCGTCCTGCCGTCGTGCGCCAGCGCGTCCCGAGGCAGCACTGCCAGCCTTCCAGGAAGCCGGGGTGATGTCGACGGCCCACTGGTAGCGAGGTCACCGAGCTGGAGCTTCCGCTGTCGAAGGCGGCCTTGCCCAGCATCGGCAGGGCGACCATCGCCCCGTCCACACGATGAGGGGCGTCAATACGGCGCCACCCCGCCGACGCCCTCTCCGGAAACCATCAGCGTCCCTCACTCTCAAACGGATTCTGGAGTCAGGGGCCGCGATCTCCCAGCGAGCAGCACGACGAGCGCTGTCCCGCCAGCCGACTATCGGACTGCGCCGCGGCGCCTGCGCGCGCTGCCCTAGAGTCGTGTCCACGTCCGGAGTCGTGATGCCCTGGTCGGGCGACGTCCGATGCACGTAGCCGACTCTGGCGGCCTTCAGCGTCGCTCATCTGCGGAGATCTGGACCGTCCGCATCGACCTGACGGTTGCCGGATCGCCCCGTGTCCTTCGCGGCCGCCCTGCGAGGTCCTGCATCCGAGGACCGCCCGCCGTCGATCAGGTCGTGGACTTCGCAGCCCTCCTCGCCGGAGTCCTGCCCGCGCGCGTCGCGCCGTCGGACAGCACGTAGACGAGCTGCAGGGCCTCCGCTGGCTCCCCAGCGCGAACGTTCGAGCCTCTCCTGAGCGCCTCGACGAGGGCGTCGCACCGAGGACCCCTCGGACTGATAGGTGTTCTCGCGAGAGAGTCTGGACTAGCGGATTCTGAGGCCGTGCCGTCCGTCGGGAAGCGCGCGGCTGGCCCGGAGCCGAAGACGAAGGCCGAGTACCGGGCCCGGAATCTGGCGTTGATGCGCCGGATGTCGGCGCGCACGCCGTCCATCCGCGGATGGCTGCCGTTGTAATCCTCGGCCACCATGGATCCGGTCACGCGTCGACGACGAAGTAGACGTTCGCCTCGCACAACGCTCGTCTGCTTGACTCTCGACGCTGGGCGTCATCCCCATCGACGCCACGACGACGATCATCAACGCCCGACGCGTCCAATCGACCCACGCCTGGAGTTGTCCCCTGGTGGTGCGCCAGAGGGCGAAACACGCCCCAGCCCGCCCAGCGAGCAGGGCGGCGACCGCCACTTGGGGCCACAGCCACATCATCGACAACCGGAACTTCCGCCAGGCCGATGATCCCCGCAGGACGCCGACGAGCGCGAACGCGGGCCAGCGCCTCGGCTCGTCGACGATGTTCACGTCGACGTCTCCGGCGAGCTCGGCCTCGTCCTGAGCCTGCACCTTCTTGACGATCCGCTCGCCGGCCTCGGAGTCCTTGGCCTCGTAGACGGTCCCCGATCTTGCCGATCTCACTGGAGAGCTCGCCGGGGGCGTCCTCGCCGGACGACCCGCGGTAGCCGCCGTATCCGCGATCGTCGATGAGCAGCCCGTAGACGCGTATGCGGCGCTTCTTCGCCAGGGCGCACGCCTCGTCGAGCTGGAAGAGCGGGGTGCCGAGGAGCTCGTTGTCGGTGGCGAAGAGGATCGTGCGGGACCGGTCTTTCTCCTTGTAGTCGAAGCTGTGGGTGCACGAGACCAAGCCGTCCCCGATCAGCGAGGAGCCCTTGCCGTTGACCGTGCCGGCGATCAGATCGCTGAACTCCCGGCTGGACGAGCCCCTGCCGCTGTCCAATGCGCTGACGGCCGATTCGAGCTCCTTCTGGATCATGTCGTAGTCGTCGGTCAGCGGGAAGACCACGCGCGCCGAGCTGTTGAAGATGACCAACCCCACCCGTTCGCCCTCGAACTTCCGAACCATCTTCGAGAGGTGGCCAACACCTTGGGAGTCGAAGCCGATGACGGAGCCCGAGACGTCGAGGCACAGGACGATGTCCCGGGAGGCCAGTCTCTGGGAGCTGACCTTTTCGTGGGACGGCCGGGCCACGATCACCGCCGCGGAGAAGACCGCCAGCGCGGCGCATGCGGCGATGCCGGCGACCGCGAGGCGCAACTGGGCCACGCGCGTGCGATACCGCCGGCTGGAGCGGGCACTCCGGTGGGCGACGTAGACGATCCCGGGCATGCGCCGGACGCCACCCCACCTCCACGACGAAGGCCAGGATCGCGGCCGCGCTCACGGTCGCCGGGACGACCCAGAATTCACCATCGTCTCTACCTCCTTGACGGCGCTTTCGATCGACGCGCGGGCGTCGGCGTCGGATTCGGGCGAAGCTCGGCTCCTCCCATTCTCCGAGGACCGGGCCACGCTCGTCAGTGCGGGGTGCGCGGATATGTCGCCGACCGTCCAGGAGGACATGTCCCGCCCGGAGCGTTCGCTGAGAATCGATCGCATGATGCGGGCCAGGTCGAGGTGGAGCTCGCGCAGGTCGTCCCCCGAGACTCCGCGGAGGAGCCCGATCCACCGCCCCTGTCGGATTGGACGACGGGCGTGAGCGAGAAGGCGTTCCTGGTGCCGGAGGAAAGTCCACAGGATCACCCAGCCGATCGCGAGGACCACCAGGCCGACGAGGACGATCAGGATGAAGACGGATCCCGCGACGGGCGGCGCCAATTCCCTACTGTTCACGGTGCTGCCCCCTGAGAAGGCGGACGATGACTGGCAGGACGTCCGCACTGGACGCCACCGGGGCGTTGAGCACCTTGTACCGGGCCAGCAGGGCGGAGGCGGCCTCCTCGCGCTCCCGACGCCGGTGCTCGATCTCCTTGCGCAGGACCTCGTCGTCGCGGACGTACTCGGGAAGGAACACGTTCCCGGAGATCTCCGCCATCGCCTCGACCCCCTTCTCCGTCGGAGGCATGTCGGCGATCCTGACGACCAGGAGCTCGTGCCGCTCCCGGATCCGCTGCAGCAGCCTCTCGTCTGCCGGGCCCGGCCAGCAGCTGGTCGGGTCACGAGCAGGACGAGCGACCCTCCCGGCGGGTGTGCAGGAAGAACTCGATGACGGCGGACACGTCGGCCGGCGCCTCGGCGCCGGCGAGGGCGTGCTCGGCGCGGTCGAGGATGAAGTCGAGATGGCTCAGCCCGTGCCGTGCGGGGAAGCGCTCGACTCCGGCCGAGTTGCCGAACACGATCCCCAGGCGATCGCCGCGCTGGGCGCCCAGGTGAGCGAGGTCTCGGCGCATACGAGCGCGAGATCGCTCTTGATCTCGCCGGAGGGGCGGCGGCCTGCATTTCGATGCCGGTGTCGACTACGAGCTGCGTGAACACGTCCGTGTCGCGCTCGAATCGGCGGATGATCATGGCCGTCCCGCGCGAGCGGGCTACCTTCCAGTCGATGTCGCGGGACCTCGTCGCCGGGCGAATACTCTGCGAGGTCCTCGAAGTCGTAGCCTTTCCCGGTGAGGATCGACGTGTCGCGCCCTCGAAGAGCTCCCGCGGCCTTCCTGACCGTCGGCAGTGATCAGGCGCGCGCGGACGAGGGCCAGGCGCTGGCCGGCGGCGCTGCGGCTCATGGGGCGGGCACCGCCTCGAAAAACGGCGTCGATGACGACTCGGGCGTCACATTGTTCGCCAGAGCGTCAGGTCCGCCCCAGCCTGTGCCGGAGCACGGGTAGCTGAGCCTCTTGACGTCGTCAGGAATCACGTAGTTGCGCCCGGCCTGCAAGGCGAGGGCCTGCCCGACCTGCAGCGCGCGAGGCCCCCGCGTGGAGACGACCACGCGCACGTTGGAGAGGCCGGGATGGGGCGCGGCCCGCCTCGCGAGTCGTTTGATGATCGCGACGATATAGTTCTTTATCGCGTCGACGTACACCCGTCGGACCGTCTCCTGGAGGAAGAGGATGTCGTCGGTGGAGACGGGGTCCGCGTCGTCGCGCTCGTCGAACGTCCCTCAGCCGTCTTCTTCGAGGATGGTCACCTCGTCGGCCGGCCGGGGGCAGGTCAGGATCTCCTGCTGAGGAAGCGGTCCATCTGAGCCTCGGGGAGGACGTAGGTTCCCTCCTCCTCGATCGGATTCTGAGTCGCCATCACCGTGAAGGGATTGGGAGTTTGTAGATCGTCCCGCCGATCGACGTCTGCCGCTCCTGCATCGCCTCGAGCATCGCCGACTGGGTCTTGGCGGACGACCTGTTGATTTCGTCGAGCAGAACGACGTTGGCGTGCACCGGTCCCAGCTGCGTAGTGAACTTCCCGGTCTCGTAGGAGTAGATCTGCGTCCACGATGTCGTTGGGCATGAGGGTCCGGCGTGCACTGGATGCGGGAGAACGAACCCGACGTGGCCGAGGCGATCGTCGTCGCAGCCGTGGTCTTCGCCAGTCCGGGAACGGATTCGAGGAGCACGTGCCCGCGCGCCAGCAGCGAGGCCACCAGCGCCGTGTACAAGGCCTCCTGGCCCACGACCCGGCTCTCGAAAAATCGTGGATGCGTTCCAGAAGTTGGTTGGAGCGCTCCATCGTCTTCGGCGGCGATGTTGCCCGATGCCATTCCGGTTGTCATACTGTCCCTTCGCCTTCCGGCATCTGCGTCCGATGCACATTGACACTGTAGTCGCCCCTCAGACTATCCGTGCCGCTTCGAAAATGGAGATTGGCCCCAGACCATGAGACGGCCCGGCCGCCCGAGGCCCGCGTACCGCCCACGCACACCGAGGTTCGAGCGTCCCGGAAGCCTGAGCGAATGAACCGCGCGGGATGCGGCCTCCGCTCATATGCCACAGCGGCTAGCCTGCACCGGAAGCGGTAGACTAGTTTGAACCTGGGTGCGCCCTCGACGGTCGCATTCACTCGGAAAGGAATGGTGATCGCTTGTGAGCTCCACACCCTAATGGGACGTGGATCGACCAGGGCTTTCGGCAGGATCAGTCGAACCAGCCTCCCGCGGCTTCTCGCAAGCCATTGTATTTCCTTGTATTCGCCTCGGCTGTCCTGGCCATCACCGTCATGGCGATCTTCTTCATCAAGGTCGCGAATGTGGGCCAGAGCGCCGCCGGCAACGAAACGCGCACATCCTCCAAGGAGACCACGAAGAACGAGGAGACCACGAAGGGCGGGGATCTCCAGGAGGCTCGGGATGCCGTCAAGAAGCTGGCCGAGAAGCCTTCGTGCTCGAAGGTCGAGGACGACGCTTCGACGATCATCACCTTCGCCAAGGCTGCCATCAACGAGAACTCCACACTCGGAGAAGAAGACGATCTCGGACTCCATGTCCAAGCTGCTCGAAGGAATGCGGTGCCGAATACACCCTCCTCGCTGGCCAAGGCCACGGCCAAAGGACCGTCGAACCTGGCGGACCTGGCGAATTCCCACTCGTGGGTGGTATTTGAAGAGCCGTGCCCCCGAAGACGCCCGCGACATCACAGAGTTCAAAACCCCGACCGACAACATCCGCTGCAAGTTCGGACAGGATAGAGTCTGCCTGCTCCATCTACGCCTACGACTATCCCTCTCCCCAAGGCTGTGAGGGGAAGACGGCCACGTACACGCTGGGGCTGTCCGGCGACATCACCGCAGACTGCAACTCGTCGTACAACAGCTCCGTGACGGCCAACCACGGAACCACGGTTTCGCACAGCGGAGTGTGGTGCTCCATCGAACAGACCGAGGCGTGACGTGCACGAGCGAGCTGACCGGCAAGGGCTTCCAGATCAAGCGCGCCGCCGAACGCCGGTTCTAGGGCGGCCGTAGAACAGGGATGCAACAGGGTGTGCGCACCGTCATATGGTGCGCACACCCTGACTTTTCCCTTGAGGCTTGGTTGAGATCGCGGACATGAGCACTGACGGCACCCGGCCTCGGCCCGGCGAACGGAGGGGAGCACAGCGGAGAGCAGAGCCCACCGGCGGGCGGTCTTCAGACGCCCGCGCGCTACTGGAGGCACCGAGGCGGCTCGTCCGCAGCGGCCAAAAGGACACATCCGTGGCCAAAGGGAGCCCGTCCGCGGCCAACGCGGGCCCTTCTGCTGAGGCCAGGCTCAGAGCGAGGCGAAGGCCCGGCGTCGGCGGACGATCCGCATGGATCCCCAGTACCACGGCGGGTGGGCGATGGTCGTCGTGCCGCCGATCGTCGGAGTCGTCGAAGAGCGGCCTTCGTTGAGCCCACATTCCGCTGTACGCGCTCTGGTTCATCGGTTACTTCTTCTCTCTACTGCGCAACGGTATGGTTGCGTTCCCACTGCAAAGCCCGCTACGCGGCACCGGTCAAAAGCCTACGGCGCGGTGGTCCTGGGGCTAGGCTCATCTCGCTCGCTCTGCACGCCCTTCCTGTGGCGTTGGGCGCTGCTCTCGCCCCGTTTCGTGGCGGTGGCCGCACTGGCGCGCATGGAAGCGCGAGGAACGCTCGCTCGCCTCGGGCCTGGACACGGTGGCCGCAGCCAGCCCTCATGGTTCCCGTCAGCGTACGACGTCTCCACCGACGGCGCGGCCGGACTGAGCGCCACGGGGCACGTCTGGGCTCTGGCCGCGCTTTTCTTCGGATACTTCGCGGGCACAGTCTTCTACGTCAAAACCAACGATCCGCGGACGCAGTTCCAATCCCTACCTCTTCGCTTCCATCGCCTGGCATACCGTATGGATCTGCCGCAGTCATCGCGCTCGCCATGCATGACGCGATCGGGTGGTGGCACACCGTCGTCTGGACGCTCATGGCCGCTCGAGCGGTCGCGGTGCCGCTGTACGGCAGGATCCGCACGCCCCTGCCCGTCCGTGCGATCGGCGTGGCGAAATCCTCACGTCCATCGCCTTCATCGTCACCCTGTTCTGATCTCGTCGCGCCTCCTCAGCCCTCCGGCCGCATCTCTCGCGCAATCACTCCTCCAGTCACACCTCTCACCCTCTCACCGCACATCTCGCGCCACTACTCCTCCGGCACAGGGGCCGCACACCTGATACATCTCCCCATCCCTGCCTGCCCCGGTGAAACTCACATGAAACCACATGTCACCGGGTGATTCGCCGGTGAAACACGCTTCAAACCGAGGTTTCACCGGGTTATCGGCAGTCCCCAACGCCGGGATCTTTAGAAAAACACATCGCCCAACGGCCAGGCTTCACTCCAACGACCCAGAGGCCTCGCCCGGCAGCCAAACGACCAAGCGCTCAGCGAACAGGCGGCTATCGGTGAAGGACCGACGCGACGGCGCGCAGTACTCGCAGAGCCCCTCGGGTTCGGCGACCGAAATGCGCACGCCCTCCTCGCCGAAGCGCCGCACGGTCACGCCCTCGGCGAGGCAGGCGCGTTCGAGCCTCTCCCCGAATCCCGGCAGCCACACGAAGTCTCGACTGGGAATCCGGGATCTGGAGACCGTGGGCGGAGAGGGCCGCCTTGAACTCTCGCGTTCCGAGACGACGACGGCGCACCGCGAACGGACCTCGGACTGCGACGACAGCGCGGCGCGGGCGGCGGCCTGTGCGAGGGCGGTGACGCCGAAGGGCGTGGCGACCGCCCGAAGCCCCGCGGCCATTGTCGGTGACGTCAGGGCGTAGCCGCAACGTAGCCCGGCCAGCCCATAAGCTTTGGAGAAGGTCCGCAGAACGGTGAGATTCGGATGTTCGAGCAAGAAGATCGCGGGGACCGGACGGCGTCGTCCATGGTCACGAGAGTCGATGTACGCCTCGTCGAGGAGGACGGGAACCCGTTCGGGCACCTGCGCGAGGAATTCGGACAGCTCGGTGTGGGCGAGGGCCACGCCGGTCGGGTTGTTCGGGCTGCAGGAGCCGGCGCGGGTGTCGGATGTGATGGCCCCTGAGCATCCCTCAGGTCGTGCGCGCCCGAGCGCAGAGGAGCCGGGACCTGCCGCCCTCCGGCGGCTTGAATCGCGATCGGATAGGCCTCGAAGGAACGCCACGGCAGAACTACCTCTCCGCCCGGCGTGACGACGGCTCTGAGGAACTGCTCGATGAGCGAGGTCGAACCGTTGCCGACCACGATGCCGTCGTCCGGCCCACTCGTGGAATCGCGCGATGTCGGAGATGAGACCCGTGGCGACATGTCGGGATACCTGTTGAGCGAACCGGCCTCGGCCGCGACGACGGCCTGCACCGCGGGAAGGGCCGAAAATGGGGTCTCGTTCGACGCGAGTTTGACGACGTCGGGCCCCATCCCCTCCTTTCCGGGAACGTAGGCCGGCAAGGAGAGGACTTCGCGGCGGAACCAGTGCGCTCACTCATGTTCCCCGTATGCCCCCGCCGGTCGGGGTCGGCAAAGCTCGGTCTGGCAGGCGGTCACGTAGGCGGGCGGTCGTGGGAACGGATCGCTGCGATCGGCCGGCGGCTTCGAATCAGGTTCGCCGATCTGGCATGTCAAGCGATCCCATGGCTGCGCCGATAGGCTGGGCGCATGAAGTTTCTCGTTCGCTCAGCAGTCAACGACCTCGGCCTGTGGCTCTGCGTCCTCTACATTCCGGGGATCACCCTGGCCGGATCGGCCCCGCCGAGAGGTGGTCCTCTACTCATCTCATCGCCGGCGGCATCCTCGGCCTCGTCAATTTCTGGTCCGTCGATCTTCGTCCTGTTTTCGATTCCCTCTACATCCTCACGCTCGGTTTGTTCTTCATCGTCGTCAACGGCGATGCTCCGCTGACGTCTCGGATAACCGAGCACCTGTCGATCGGCATCTCGATCGAGCTCGTTCCCTGACCGCCGTGGTGGGCGGACTGCTCGTCGGGCTGGTGAACGCCCTGGCGACGCCTTCTCCCAGCCAATACCAACGGTATTGACCCTCGAGCCCTGACCCTCACGCTAGTGACCTCATGCGACGCCAGGGCGGAGTCTGGACGCATGAGGACGACAGGCCCATGGAAGAACCGCCGGGATGGTCACCGGGCTCGTCGCGGTGAAAGCGTGCGCGCGCTCACTCCGGACAAGATCTGCCTCGTGCCGCCGAAAGCGCCTTCCGGGGGCGGGTACCGCCTCTACTGCAAGGCGGACATCGGCCGATCTACCCGAAGGTGCCTCCCGAATGCGCGCCTTCCGGGAGAGCGGGATCGCCTCGCAACCCGTAGCCGAAAATCCTCAGACGCCCGAGGCCGACTGAGGCGGGCTTGTGCCATTGCCATTCTTACCGTCCCGGTGAAACCTCGGTTCATCGAGGTTTCACCGGGAATATACCGTAATACAAGCTCCATCCTAGGTTTCACCGGTAAAGCTGACCGCCTGCTCCTACGATCCCGCCAAATGGCTCACCGAGGCAAAGGCATACAGAGACAAGAGCATGCGGAGACAATCGCATCCGGCTCACATGGCGTGCCTTCCGCGCTGGACGGCTCGACCGACGTCTCTGGGCGGCAGCCCGTCGCATGCCTCATACTGAATGCAAGCGTGTCGCGGGTATGGACGACGCCGACATAGCCGCCGTCTTCCACATTGAAGATGTTCACCCAGCGGTCCTCGTCTGACACATCGACTATGCGTGTAATCCGTGAGCCGCTCACCTTCGGCGGCGATCTCCAGCAGACGGGGAAGAAGGCGATGGACATTCCCGTGGTCATCCCTTGGCATGCTGTCCTCCCAGCCCTGGTCGTGCCCGTCCTGGCATCGGGCGAAACTCGTCGCGGGCTCATCCAGCCACTTCCACGTTCGAGGGCCGAACTCTTCATCGATTCGGTCACGGGCACGGGCGAGGGCATCGACAGAGCTGGCGTTGGGCAGCCGCAATACTCACACGCCGGGCGAACGGCATACGCCCACCCAAAATCTTAACTTATTAGTATATTCATACATTCAAACAACCTTATATATTACAAATAAGTGTCTAATATTTTTATTAATTAAAAATATATCAATAATATGATTGATATTGTAATAAACATGAGACAATATCATTATTCGTACGCCCTTTCCAACGATTACTTTCGCGATTTCGTGTTGGGCATGACTCCCATTGACCAAGTACCCAGAATGCCCAGTTTTTCGTCGTATCGGCGTCTTTTTGGGTTAAGTCCCTTGAAATCAGGGTCCATAACTGGATCTCGACCAATGTAAGAGCCACTAACACCATCGTTAGAAAATCCCAACGCATAGTATGGCCCTCCGGAACGTTCATGTCCCATCCTCCTTCTTTCACTCCCGGAGAACCGAATACGCAGAAATCGTCGACAACTCCCGGTCGAACCTGTTTCAGACTCCATACGAAGCGGTAGTAGAACCATAGGAATGGGCTATCACCGATTGATGAACTGATGAAAACTCCTACATCACCATCATTTCGCGAGTCTTGAGATGCCTTCCGTGAATCTCGCCAGAGACTGTCACCCATTTCCGCTTCACCGTACCCACAACAGACCAATCCATTATTAGTAGCGGATGGGGAGGCAGTCCGTATCCGATCCACCTATGGTCGCCACTGAACCGGCATTTACAGCTTCAGCGTCATCTTTCATATTGACTTATCATTTGTTGTTTTCCATACTATCTGTAACATTAGTAGTCATTCTGGTACATATGTTGCACATGATTGGCATATCCGTTACTAATAGATATACGCTGCATGCGTGAGTTCATGTCCATTTTCACCAGTTGCAGGGTCATATAGCAGTAATTGAGTATCACTTGATTTATTTAATGAAGTACTTATAGCTTCCAGCTCCATTCAATTTTAATATTGATTCTAATGATTGTTTAGCAAATTGCAGTTCTTCTTGTTCTGAATCAGTTAATAGTCTATCTTTTGAATATTTTCCAATTCTGAAATGGTAATTCATATTCCATTTTTATCATTATACGACTGATATCGTTATGGCTGCTTTCCGATTAGCTTCATTTCAGTTTCCGCATCTATACCATCCAAATTTCCGCAGCTTCCGTGGAAACTCGTCCCTTCGAACCGAGTTCATCCACCCTAAGGTTTCGGAAGGAAGCACCTCAAGAGAGAGTCTGCGGTAATCTCCTCCGGAAACAATCCCCGGCAGGAATCCTGTAGTTCTCGAGTCTGCCGCGGATGGGCCATGATGGAGTCTGGGCGGCTTTCTCACCAAGCGCGGCACGCAGCCGCCATCGCAGCCGAAGCGGCGGGTCTGAACGACCTCGCCTGAGCGGCTCGGGCCGAGGCGCACCGGTCGTCCGGCTGCTGTCCCATTCTCTCCGAGGGGGAGCCGGCTCGATACGGCGCTTCTCTCCCCGCGTCGCCATCGGCAAGCGCAGCAGAGGATTCGCCCGCCGCCTCGCCGTCACCACGCACACCGCCCCAGGGATCGCGTGTTTTTCGGGCAGGCGCGGCAGGGCTCGTCCACGGCGGGGCGAACCGGCGACGGCGTCATGGGCGCCGCGCCTCTCCTGGTCGCTCCGGATTCACGTCCGCGCAGCTTCGGCGAGTTCTACGCTGAAGACCGTTCTCGCTCTGCCTCTCCGCGGCGAGGGCCACGCTCAATCGACGAGGACGGCGCCTGCGTCCTCCATCGGCTGGCCGATCGCCTGCGCGAAGGCGCGTTCGACGCTCCCCAGCCCGCGCTCGTCCACACGGACGCCGCTCCTCCACGGAGACCTGTGGTCGGGCAACCTCTACTGGGCGACGCGCGAGTCGGCCGCACGCGGCGCGGTGGGCGCCGCAGAACGGAAGCCGAAGGGCGCCGCACCGGAGAGGGCGGTTGCGTGGCCGTCCTCATCGACCACTGCGTCGCAGGGAGGGCACGCCGAATCCGACCTCGCCCAGCTCACCGTGTTCGGCGCTCCTTTCACCGACCGGATATACGCCGCCTACGGCGAAGCCTCTCCGCTCGCCGACGGCTGGCGCGAGCGCGTCGGCCCACCGCCTGCACATCCTCATCGTCCATGCGGCCCTCTTCGGAGGGGCTTACGGCCAGCAGACGGTCCGAGAGGCATCAGCCTACGCGTGAGGCGGTCGCAGCCCGCCTCCCGATCCGTCCGGGCGCGGGCTGCGAGGGTGAGCCTGCGGCGAGACCGAAGCCCTGCAAGCCTGCGTATAAGCCGAGGACGGGCTACATCTCGACGTCTTTCGGCCTTCTCCTCCGCCGCCACCCTCCCGCGCGTATCCTAGCCACCGCTTCCCGCGTCTGCCGGACGTGTGCCATCCAGCGTCTCGGCGAAATTCCCGGTTCCTCGCGTCCAATGCCACCCCTGAGCTCATAGGACTGCTTTCCCAGCGAGGTTCCTGGCATTCCCTTCGCCGCGTTGCTCATCGCCTCCGTCATGTTCATCTCCAGGGCCCCTTCACTGACTCCTCCATCCTGTCGGCGCTCTCCTCCAGCCTCTCTCGCTTCGTTCAGACGTTGGGGCCCGTTCGGCGACTTCGGACATAGAAACTCCTCGTTTCCTCTCGTTATCCACGGCAAGATCGGACTTAGCCGGTTTGAGGCTATCGGTCTCACAGGGCAGGAACAATGGGTATCCCCGCCATGACCGTGGAACAATATCCGCATGACTTTCGCTCTCGGCCCCTCGACGGACGTTACCGCGCCACCACCACCCCGCTGACCGCCTATCTTTCCGAAGCCGCCCCTCAATCGCGAACGCATCCGAGTCGAGATCGAGGTGGCTCATCTTCCTGTCCCGCGAAGGCGTCGTCCCCGGCGCTCCGGTCGTCGACAAAGACGACACGCGCTTCCTGCGGTCCATCCCCACCTCGTTCCGGGCAGGCCGAGGTGGCAGAACTCGCCGCGATCGAGTCGGAGACCCGCCACGACGTCAAGGCGGTCGAATACTTCATCAGATGGCGTCTCGACGCAGCGCCGGCCACCCTCGGCCCTGCAACGGTCCTGCCGGCTCTGAGCGACATGGTCCACGCCTTCTGCACGAGCGAAGACGTCAACAATCTCGCCTATGCGCGTGTGTATCAAGGGGCGATCGAGCAGGTGTGGCTTCCCGCAGCCCGAGCCCTGGCCGACGCCCGGCGGCTCTAGCGCGTCAGCACGCCGGCCTGCCCATGCTCTCCCACACGCACGGGCAGACGGCCACTCCGACCACGGTCGGCAAGGGAGATAGCCGTCTTCGCCGCGGCTGTCGCGGCAGATCCGCCGCGTCCAGGGCGCCGAGTACCTGGGCAGCTCAACGGTGCGACGGGGACCTTCGGCGCTCACGTCGTCGCGGTCCCGGAAAGCCGACTGGCCGGCGCTCTCCGGGCCTTCGTCGAGAGCCTGGGATTGGTGTGGAATCCGCTCACCACGCAGATCGAGCCGCACGACTGGCAGGCCGACCTGTATGCCGACGTCGCCCACGCCAACCGGATCGCGCACAATCTGGCGACCGACATGTGGACCTACATCTCGCTGGACTACTTCCACCAGAGGCTGGCGGCTCAAGGGTCGACCGGCTCCTCGACGATGCCTCACAGGTCAACCCGATCCGCTTCGAGAACGCGGAGGCGAACCTGGAGATATCCTCGGCTCTGCTGGAGACGCTGGCCGCCACGCTCGTGACGTCCCGGATGCAGCGCGACCTCACGGATTCGACGACCCAGCGCAATGTCGGCGCGGCGCTGGGGCATTCGCTTCTGGCCTTCGACAACCTCGTCCGCGGCCTGGCCGGCGTCGAGCCGAACCCTGCGAAGCTCGCCGCGGATCTGGACGCCCTCGTGGGAGGTCCTGGCCGAGCCGATCCAGCAGGGCGATGCGCGCCGCGGGCTGGCGGGGCGACCGGCATGGGCCAGCGCCTACGAGCGCCTCAAGGGACTGACGCGCGGGCGAACGGTCACAGCCCAGGACATGCGCGAAGCGATCGCGTCCCTCGGCATGCCCGACGACGTCGCCGCCCGGTCTCTTCGCTGACGCCCGGCGCCTACACGGGCCTGGCCGCCCAACTCGTGGCATACCTGGACAAAGCCGGCCAACCAGAGTAGCCGGCCCCGGGGCTGACCGGAGACGCGCCTGGCCAGCGAGCGTCAGTCGAACCGCCTCCCTTCGTCGGGTCCTCGGCGGCGGGCGCCCGGCCGAGGGGACAAGCATCACACGCGAATGCGAGGCATTCCTCAAGCGCAGATGCGAAACTGTTCAAGGCATTCAGTCAGCGTTGAGCTAAACGAGCATAAGGAGACACCTTGATTCGATCTCACAGCCGCGGCGGCCTCGACGGATCCGCAGGGGCCTCTCCGGCTTCGCCGGCTGGGCGGTTGACGTCATCGACAAGCTCGGCGGCTTAGAGCCGCCTCGCTCATCGCACTGGAGAACCTCTTCCCACCACTGCCCTCAGAGGTGATCCTGCCTCTGACCGGATTCTCAGCCGGCTCGAATTCCGGCAACTTCACTTTGATCGGCGCGATTCTGTGGTGTACGGCCGGCTCGGTCGTGGGGCCTGGGCCCCTCTACGGGATCGGGTGCTCCTGGGCCGCGAGCGCACCCGCTGGCTCATGGGCAAACTCCCCTGGTCAGGACGGGAGGACATCGAGCGCACGGAGGCGTTCTTCGATCGCCGGGGCATGTGGACGCGTTCTTCGGCCGCATGATCCCCATCTTCCGATCGCTGATATCGATACCGGCGGGCGTGACGCGCATGGCCTTCTGGGTTCACTGCTTTGACGACCGCAGGATCGGCCATCTGGAACACCGTCCTCATCTACGCCGGCTATGCACCTCGGCAGCAACTGGACCAAAGTGGAGGGCTACATCAGCGTCTTCACGAAAAATCGTCATCGTTCTCGTGGTCCTCGCCCTCATCGTGTGGGTTGCACTTCGTCTGCGGGCGAATCGCAACGCCAAGAGTGCAGACGTCTCCGAGTGAGCGTCCAGGATGTTGGAATAGACTCCACGGGGTATTGCAATAGTCCCCATTCGTCCATTATCCGGCGACAACGGCGATTTTTCAGCTGTAGAGTGAAGACCAAGGCACCACGGGATGCCGGGCCGATCTATACATCCAGGAATCGCCATGAGCGTCGTCTACCAACAGTTGATAACCGAACTCCAAGCCGAAACGTATTTGGACGGCGGATTCGACCATTTCTTCGGACTGGCCGTGAACGCCGGAGATGCCCAGAACGTCACGGAGGTCGCCGACCTCATCGACCTCTTCCAGTGTTCGGGCGAGTATTCGCTCTTCTCGCCCGACGAGCCCGTCGACGTCCTCCACGCCCCCGCGCACCCCCTTCGTCCACGTACGCCGTGCAGTCGGCGCGTTGCATCCCGACAGCTTCCTGGGCGGCATCACCGAGTATCCGCCGTACGACGGCACGGGATCGCGAGGCAGGCGGCGTGAAGACGCCACCATGTGGATCGAGCCGGCCCGTCTGGCTGCGGGAGCCAAACTGTGGCGCTTCCACCCCGGGAACCGGACACCGGAGCTGCGCGGCGTCTACCACGGCATCGCCTGGGGTGGGAGACCCTGGCGAAGGGCACCTTCCAGGCGAGGCCCCTCCCAGCTCATCGGGCCCCGGTCGTCGACCGGAACTCGAGCATCGTTCCGGTCGAGGTCGAGGCGCAAGGTCCCATTCCCGACGCGGTCACGCCTCGTCTTCCCAGCGAACCCCCGGAGGAAGGCTCTGGAAGCTCCCTCGGGCCTGTGGGCGAAGCGAATCGAGTACCACGATGGCCCTCGACATCTCACGAGAACGAGCTGCTCGGCAGGGTCAGCGGATCCCTGCAGGCTCGTCCGCCCCATGCGCGACGAAGATAGGGACTCTCACGCTCAGGCCGTGGCAGTGTTCGTGGACGGCCTGTACGCCCAAGGCAAGGGCTTCCACCGTTACGGGCCAGGCGTCTACCTGGTCACGTCCCTCCGAGGACATCACAGACGAGCAGACCCGCGAAGTGCGGACGATGTCCTGGGACATGACGGACCGCGAGGCGATAACCCTGGTCCCCACCCAGGAGCGCAGCAACGACAATCCGGGCATGCTCACGCGCGAGATCCATTCGATCGTGGGCACGACGGCCCCGCATGGATGGTCCGAAGCCAGGATCGTCATGCAGATCGTCGGCACACGGGTGAATTTCACCGCCAGTGCGATGGTCGAGGGGGAATCCGTTCCTTCGCCCGATCTTCCGACCGCCCTGCGTACGGTACACATGGGACGGCTCAAAGCCGCCCACGCCAACCTCCACCGGGGTGCGCCGCTGACTTTGATCCTGGAGTGCAGACCCGACGGCGAGTCGATCGTCAACCTCGAATTCGAGGACGAACCGCCGTTCGCGGATGCCCTCACCGCGCACGACTGGGAGGGAGGAGCTGACGTTCTTCCCGTGAATCGATTCCCGACTGGGCGGCGCAGCGCTTCGACTGAGCGGGATCAGTCGGGTCCGCCTACGCGCACACGGCAGGCCGGATCCTGAAGGCGCGGAGCCATCCACCCGGCTCAGCGCGCAGTAGGCCCGTTCCAGTCGGATCGACGGGTGGCTGCTTCGCCACTTTTTCACCAGAAATATTCCGCTCCGTCGTACGTTTACCCCAACATCACTAGTGAAGGAGAGTATTCATGGCATTCGACCGCACCATTGAGCCTCGGCGTCACAGGCCTGACCTGCGGGCACTGCGTGACTCACGTGACCGAGGAGTTGGAGGCCCTCGACGGCGTCGTCAACGTCTCGGTCACCCTCGCCAAGGGCGGTGTCTCGAAAGTGCTCGTGTACACGAACAACGACATCCCTCGACGAGACCCTGCGCGAGGCGGTCTCCGAAGCGGGCGATTACACCCTGGAATCCGTCGTGCTGATGCCCACCCGGGGCTGGCTGGCTTCCACCCGGTCAGCCCCCGGAAGCGGCACTAGGACGATCCGGTGCCATGCGCCGAACTCAAAAGAGAAGGAAACGAGAATGGTCGATGATCCTCTCGAAGCCACGGTCGAGCCCCTGGTTCCGGGGCGCTGCGCCCGCCCTGCCCCTCACGTCCCGCCAGGACGCCTCCCTTCAGACTGACGGCTCCGCGGGCCCCGGCCGTCGAGGTCGAACTGGCGATCTCGGGATGACCTGCGCTTCGTGCGTCGCCCGGGTCGAGAAGAAGCTGGGCAAACTTCCGGGAGTCACGGCGGTCGTCAATCTGGCGACGGAGAAGGCCCGTGTCGAGCTGTCGCCGCAGGCCGAGGACGTCGAGGATTCGACCGTCGGAACGGTGGTGAAGGCCGGGTATGGTGCCACAGTGCCGCGCCGCATCCGGGTGGGGGCCGACGGGCAGCGTGAAGTGTCCGCCGGTGTGGACGCCGCCGACGCGGAGGCCGCTCGCCGCTCGCGCCCGGTCGCCCGCGTGGCCGATCTCCGGCGCCGTTTCCTCGTCTCCTGGCCCTGTCAGCGCCGATCGTCGCGGTCTCCATGACACCGGCCTGGCAGTTCTCCGGCTGGCAGGGATCCTCGGGGCCCTGTCGGTCCCGGTCGCCCTGTGGTGCGCCTGGCCGTTCCATCGGGCGGCGTGGCGGGCAGGCTGTCACGGATCGACGACGATGGACACTCTAGTCTCACTGGGCATCGTCGCCCTCGATGGGGTGGAGTCTGTGGGCCCTGCTGCTCGGCGGGGCCGGAGGAGTTCGGCTACACGATGCGCATGACGGGCATCCACGGCTCGGGCACGCGGACCGGCCGCATCTGTACTTCGAGACCGCCGCGATGATCGTGACCTTCCTGCTGCTGGGGAGGTGGTTAGGACAGCGCGGTCACGGCAGCCTGGCGGGCGACGCACTGAGGTCGCTTCTCGCGCCTCGGAGCGCAAGAGGCGACGCGCGTGTGCCGGGCCGACGGCACCGCCGTCGAGGAGGTCGTAAAGCTGGGGAGCATCGAGGTCGGAGACGAGTTCCTCGTCCGCCCGGGAGAGAGGTGGCGACCGATGGCGTGGTCCTCGACGGCGCCCAGCCGTCGACGCCTCGCTCCTGACCGGCGAGTCGGTTCCGGTCGACGTCGCGGGGACGAGCGTGACGGGAGCGACCGTCACACCCACGGTGTGCTGACGGTCCGCCACGCGCGTGGGCGAGGAGACGACCCTCGCCCAGATGGGGCGGCTCTGACGGAGGCGCAGACGGGCAGCGCCCCCGTCCAGCGGATCGCCGACCGCATTTCGGCCGTCTTCGTGCCTGCGGTCATCGCGATCGCGGCGGCGACCTTCGCGGTCCGTCTGGTCCTCGGCAACCCGCTGGAGACGGCTCTGGCCAGCGCGATCACCGTGCTGGTGGTCGCCTGCCCGTGCCCTCGGCTTGGCGACGCCGACCGCCCTGCTGGTGGGGTCGGGGCGCGCCTCGAAGCTGGGGGCTCTCATCAAGGGCCCTGAGATCCTGGAGAGCGCCCACGCCGCGGACACGATCATCCCTCGACAAGACCGGACGATCACGATCAGCCATGGGCGTCGCTCGACGTCCGGCTTCTGGACGGGGGACATGGACGACTCGTGGCTCTGGCAGCCGGGGTCGAACGCGGTTCCGAGCATCCCGTCGCCAGGCGATCGTCGGCTACGCCCGGGAACGCAGCATAGCCCCACGCCGGTGGTCGACGATGCCGCGGCGGCGGCCGGTCACGGGGATCTCCGGCCGCATGGACGGCCGGGTTGTTCACGCCGGAAGCCTGACATGGCTCGGAGTCGTCAGTCAGTGCCGAGACGAAAGCGCGGATGCAGCGGATATGGCCGCACCGGGAGGGCGCCGACGGTTCGCACGGCCTGGCTGCACCGCCGCGGCGGCGCCTTCCGAGGCCGGAGCGAGCTCTTGTGGGGCGTCAGCCCTCGACGGGAGGCTTCTGGGGATCTTCGCCGTGCGCGACACCTCCGCACCGAGACCCCCGAAGCCGTCGCGGAGCTCAAGGACCTAGGGCCTGAGGCCGATTCTCGTGACCGGCGACAATGAGGCGACGGCGCGCCATCGCCGCACAAGCAGGCGTCGACGACGTTCGGGCGGGCGTCCTGCCCGAGGGCAAGCTCGCCGTCGTCGAAAGGCCTCCCACGCCGAAGGCAGGACGGTCGCGATGGTGGGAGACGGTGTGAACGACGCCGCCGCCCTGGCCGGAGCCGATCTGTCGATCGCCATGGGATCGCGGGACCGACGTGGCCAAAGCCGCCTCGGATGTGACGATCGTGAATTCCGACGTGCGCACGATCGGCGCGGCGTTGAGGATCTCGGCGAACCCTCCGGATCATCAAGGAGAATCTGGTGTGGGCGTTCGGTTACAACGTGATCGCCATCCCGCTGGCCGTCTTCGGTGTGATCGTCCTGGCCCGGCAGCGGCGGCCATGGCCAGCTCCTCGGTGATCGTGGTCGGCAACTCGCCCAGACTGCGTAAAAGCGTAAGGCATATATGACGCCCTCCCGAGACCCCGGATCGACGGAGGACGACACCCAGGCTGGTTCTCGGCGAGTTCACCCGCCGAGAACCAGCCGTCGGCGAGCGGTTTTCATCGATTCGAGTTTCTTTCGGGGCAGGGCGGCAGCCCGTAACGTAACTCATTCCTGAAAATGCCCCGGCCTTCGGCTGCGGACGACGCCTCGTCGGTATCGGAGTCCGGTGCTATTATCTTTTGCTCTACAGGCCACCGACGCTCACGGAGGAACAGACAATGGAATACTCAGACGGGCCGGCAGGACCTTCAGCACCACAGGAATTCGGCGGCCAGTGCCGAGGCGCATTCGATGAGGAAGAGCCGAAGAGGCAGAAATCTAATCGATCGAGACGCCCTCACTTCTTTTGATGGTCCTTCACGGCCGCTCAGAAACCCTCAACAAACAATCGATAATCTCACACATGTCAACAGAGTCTCATTCAACTGACTTAAAACAAATAAAAATTGAAAATATCAATTTAGATAATGAATCAAGACAATCAAACTTATCAGATAACTATAAAACTAATAATAAAATCGAAAACATCAATACATCCATTCATATTGATTCATTGAAAGTTGTCAGCTGGTGCTCTCGCGCACAATGCAGTTTCGGTTGCTTTGAGACGTAGTAATCTCAGGCGCTTCCCGCGAATACCAGGGCGCTGAGATACGAATCTGATTTCACCCCGTCGGCACGATCACTGAGGATTTGACGAAAAATCGATCTGATCCCCGACATCCGACGCATTTGCGTGACATCGCGGTCAAGCTGGACGGTGTGGTCATGCACTCGTTGGATGAAGAGACTATGGGAACGCTTCACGTCGAGCTCACCGACGATGAAGTGTGACCATCGGAGAGGAGGCCAGCGTCCGCGTTCTCGCCAGCAATCGGTGGGTGGCTGGTCCGCTTCAGCTCGGCCTGAGATGCTCGCAGCCTTCGTCCAGCCGAACGCACCGACCTGCAAGGGCTTCGCTTCAGCGTCGGATTCTCTCTCAGGGAACGCACTGGGCGTTCAGCACTCGACGGCTATCAGTCGATGGACCGCGATCGTGTAGACTGAAACCGTTCATGCAGCTTACGACGCACTCGCTCATGGATATCTGCATACCGAGCCTCCTGCGAGCTGGAGCGGGCCCGGCCAGAAGATCCGTCCTGTAGCCCAAGTACTCTCCAACCGCAGCGGGTACGTGTCGATCTATCGCTGGCGATGCACGGTCTGCTCGAACAATTAGGATTCATCCCCTTGTCTGGGTGATCAACGGCCATGCGCTGTTCGGCTACTGGCGAGTCGAGCGGATGATGGACGTCGCCGTCGACACTAACTCGAAGAACTCATCAATCGGGTCGATTTGGGAGATCGTCATGGTTGAAGCGACGTCGTTCGCCGGGGTCCTGAGGCTGCAACTTTCGAGCAGGCATCCGCCGAAGGCCAACGACGCTCCACGAGATCGATGGAATCGATCATCTCGGCATTCTAGACGTCATCCGCGCCAGGCACACGAGAATCCTTCCTTGCCCCAGAACAGTGAATGGTGACGGTCAAGTCATTATCCAAGAGTACGGCTTGGACTCTCGACGCAACTTTAATGACTTACACACATATAATATGACGGAGTAAAAACGAAACGGAGAAGTGCAAAACTTTCCTGCCAAGAGTTAGACAGTGGAAAAATACCTTTTAGATTTGAGTTTACGCAATAAACTTATCAACTATCGGGAAAGTGACGCTTTACACCTCAGCTATCCCCGATGGAGATCTTGCACGTTTCGAAGATCTCATAAGCTCGGGACGTGTAGTGAGCTTACGAGCAGCCGACGACATCTCCGCTGGTGCAGAAAAACGCGGGAATCCGATCAGCCTTCGATCTACCGCAGGAGATACTGCGCGAGGGCCTTTTCGAGGAAAAACGATGTTTATGTGTCTGTTACAGAAGCGACTCACGGTCGACGTTTGACAGCACTTCGTCATAATATGCGAACGATCATAGAAGAAACAGGCAGTAATAATCTTTACCTCACATTTGGAATCTTTTAAGATGGCAGATAGACGGCAGAGAACTCGTCTCTCCATTGGTCTTGGTACCCATCACGCTGACAACGCGAAATAGGGGACGATCTTTCCAGCATCTCGATAGATGAGTCAGGTGTTTCAACACCGAATTTTTGCCTTTGGAAAAACTATTCGTGCAGTTCGGATTGAAGATTCCCGGAATTTGAGGATCCAGTTGAAGACCAATCGGGGATAGACCTCCAGTGCCGTTTTCAACACCTTGCGCAAGACTCTGGTCACTAGCACAAATCGACGCCGTCGTCGAAGAGCGCGCCTCGTTGTCCATCCTGCAGTTCGCCAAATTCGGCATGTGGCGGGACCTGGACCAGCACTGGGAGGACCTCGCCAGGAATCCTGGTCAATCACCTGCGTTCAACCCAGCCGGTGACTTCGAAGACCCCGTTGACCAGCCCGCGAGAGCCGATTTGGACGGGCTTGGAATGATTTCACTGATCTCGGCCGATGCGACGCAACTCCACGCGATCAACGAGGGCGATCGCCGGCAGGACATTCGTGCTCGAGGGCCCTCCCGGCACCGGTAAATCTCAGACGATCACGAATCTCCCTTTGCCCACGCTATGCGTGAAGGCAAGAAAGTCCTGTTCGTCGCGGAGAGAGAAGGCCGCGCTCGAAGTCGTGCAAAGGCGGATGGCGTCGATCGGTTTGGCGGATCGTCCTCGAACTTCACGACAGAACGGCACGTCCCACCCGCCTTCGGAGCAAACTCGGACATGCATTGGAGCCGCCGGCTCCCGAGATCGACTACATCTTCGAGATGCGGAAAACCCAGGCTCGCAGGTAGCATCGCCGATCTCAATGCCTATGCCGAGAAGATACACGCACCGAACAGGGCTGGCCTCTCTCTGTACTCTGCCAATGACAGGGCGGCTCGATTCCGCGGCGGAATTCACCCTCGAGCTTCGCCCTTCCCATTGAGTTCGCGTCGCGCAGCACCGCCGATGACGTCAAGAGACGAAAAGTCTGTGATCTCTCGCATCGCTCGGTCGGCTTCGGACGTCCACTCGGTTTTCGAACATCCGTGGGGGTTCGTGCGGAGGTTCCCTTTCAGAGAGAATCGACGCCGGAGCCGTCGTTCGCTTCGGACAGCGCCCTGATACCGCTTTGAAGGCGCTCAATGCCGTAGGACTCACTCCCGAACTGCCCAAGCGGGACTTGAAACGCATGAATCGATGATTGGGCGAATATTCTCAGCAGCCCGGTCTTGACCCGAAACCATGGTACGTCTACGCGGTAGGCAGCCCATCGTATGCAGGAAGTCGTTGCAAAGCTCAAAGGCCCGCAGTTCCGCGACGATGCCACAATGGAAAACCCATTTACGACTGGCGAATCCTGGCGATCTCGATGGTCTCATCGAGCTGATCCGCCGCCGCGGATTGGCGGGGCTCTTCGGCCGCAAGAAGGCACGCGACGCTGTAGCAGAGGAAATCATCCTCTCTCGCAAGCGCATTGACGATACGTTTCAGCGAGCTGACGGACAATTTGCGCGAGACGGCTAAGACACACCGCGATCGAAGCATTCGGCATTCCATTGAGCATTTGACGGAGATTTTCCTTCCACCTGGATGGACTCTGTTCGATCCGCAAAGTGCGCAGACACGCATTCCGGATCCTTACCGGGCCTCGATCAAGCTGCCAAAAGCCAGCGTCCCGGATCTTCCGCAACGCTGATTCGTCGAGGCACCTCTCAACGTGCAGAAGTCGGGCAGGCCCTGCGGAACCCATCCTCATCGCTAGTTGGACTGGTTTAAAGCCTCCCACATGGATTCCGAGAATCCCCACACCCACGCATGGCTGAGGGGCCAATCGTTCCTCGTTCGCTGGTCTCAGCGCGTGAGGCCGGCTTCCTTACGGAGGAATCCGCGCATTCCTCTTTGCAGGTCTTGCTGAAGTTCAGGTGCGCCGCCGTCGAGGCCTTTAGGAACCGCCCGGTCCGCGATCTCGCGCATTCCAGATCCGGAAGGAGGACGACGCGCGACATCTGACACCCGAGTTCGGAAGTCGCACCCATCGACGCCACCACGCACAGGAAACGTCACAGTACTACGCATGGAGAGCTTCGATCTAACGGCACAACGCAAAGAACATCGACAGCCCTGCATGGACATCATCCCCGGGAAACTCCGCGCCGACATGGCCTCGAAGTCTTGCTGCGCGCGCGCCATCGAGAAACGTAAGATCGACACGGTGGTCAGAAAGCCGGACGGATCGGTCTGCTGAGGCGCGAAATCGCGTCAGCGCGCTGGGATGAAGATTCGTCAGTTGTTCGAACAATTCGAGGATATCATCCTTCAGCTCACACCATGCGTCCTAGTAAGCTCCTGCATCCGTCGCCTGGGCAGTTCTTCCCAGCAAACACCGCCCCGTTCGACATCGTCGCATCTGATGAGGCCTCCCAAGTCGGGTCGCGGACGCGATCGGGGCAATGGGCCGAGGAAAGTCCGTCGTAGTCGTCGGAGCAGCATGCAGATGCCGCCCACGTCCTTTGCCGAGACGTCCATCGATGAGGAGGCGATCGTCAGCGACACCGTGGCCGACGAAGAGTCGATTCTGAGCGAGTGCGTCAATGCGCAGGTGCCGCGCCAATGGCTGTCATGGCATTACCGCAGTCAGAGCGAGAGGCTCATCGCGTTCTCGAATCACCGCCACTACGCGGGTCGCCTCGACGTTCCCGGCGCGCGCGGCCTGAAGACAAACGCTCCGGCCCTCCATTTCCGAGCGGATTCACGGCGAATTCCTGCGGAATTCGCGGGGCGGGCAAAACGAACGAATCCTGAGGAAGCGAAGGCCATCGTCAAGGAGATTCAACTGCGTTTCGCCGAAACCGATAGAAAACCATCGTTGGGAGTCATCACATTCAACATACAGCAGAGAGATCTAATCGACAGGATGCTTCGAGACCTAGACGATGAGCGGATAACCCAAGCCCTCGAAGCGCCCGACGGATTGTTTGTGAAAACCTTGAAAACGTCCAGGAGATGAGCGTGACGTCATTTTCTTCTCTGTTGCATTCAGCAGAAACAAAGAGGTACGCTTCCACTCAATTTCGGCCGCTATCGGCAGGCTGGTGGCGAGCGGCGGCTCAATGTCGCCATCACTCGGGCACGACGCGAGATCCGCCTATCTGCAGTTTCGAACCGGAGGAATTGCGTAGCGATACGAGTTCCGTGGGGATAAAAGCATTTGCGCGATTATCTCCTTACGGCTCGTATTGACGGCGCGGGGGCCACCGACGACGACCTGAGAAAAGCGGAGCCACCGCGGGCAACCACCGGGATGAGATCGCCGAAGAACTGCGAAACCGCGGGCTTATCGTATCAGACAGACGTCGACATCTCGGATTTCGGATCGATCTCGCGGTGGCCTCCGCGGAAGACCCGATCACCCGTGCATGGCTATACTCAGCTTTTGACTGGAGAATCTTGGTATAAACGCAGAGACTGTTGTAGATCGAGATGCACTTCCATTAACGGTTCTGGGTCAACTCATGGGTTGGCCTGTCGTTGCGATATGGCTTCGAATGGCTGGGCGACAGAGAGAAGGTGTCATCAACCGGCTCTGCAGCGGTTATGAAACTTCACAAGACTGTATTCAACAAAAAGAGTTTCAAAACATCCTTTTCCGATTTTAAAGATAATTTACTCATAAATCAACCAATTTTAAGAATAATATAGAAAAATTCGGATCTTAAAATTAATGATAATAAAAATACAAAAACTGAATGCTTTCACATGAATTTCAATCTATAATTGGAGTGAAATCTAAAAATAATATCAGTAAAATTGAAGATCTACACAGTAAATTGCAAGAAAAGAACAAATTATAACATAAATAAAGCAAGTAATGATATTTTTAATTAGCGCAGAAGACTTTAATGTGAATCAAATCGATGATACGATTATTGTAATTGAGAATCTCACAAAGTTCGATGGCACAGGTGACGGACTCACTCATTGGAGGATCGGAACCAGCGGTTTCAACTTCGCAGTGTCATCCTCACATGGCACATCTCAGCGATCCCACTCCGGAGACATCCTCGAGGCAGAGGGTCCCATGCCCGCAAGGTGGTTAGCCAAACGCGCGGGTCAAGAACCCCGGGCTTCGAACGAGTGTCGAACCTCAGGCTTCGCCAACTTATCAGAAAAATCCACTTGGTCTGTCGATCCATCGTGATGGTTTCGGTGTTTCCGCTGCAGGCGAAAGTACGACAAACATTCGCAGAAACTTACAGAGCGCGCAGAGGCACAACGTTGCATAATTCTGTAGAGTTTGGCTGAAACCATCAATCGCGCCATAGTGACTGTTACACGATCTTTGAGAGAGGCGACTCGTGACGAGATTCAGCCAGAGTCGCTTCGAGACATTCTGCAGCCGTCTCGTGGGTTCAAAGAAAATCCAGCAGGCTTCCGGACAGCAGCAGGTGGATTTGCGGTCATCGAAGACGGGACGCTTCGACTCGCGATGAGCGATTACATACGTAGCCAGCGTTCCCTAACAATTGAAAGCTCGCCTCCACCACAGCCATTCTCGTCATCGACGCGATAAACTCGAAGCGTGTCCAAGAAGAAGATGCATCGCTCGCGCACCGCGCTCCATGCGGCTCAGGCGGCGGGCCTGGAGCCACGCCCTGGTGGAGTCCAGCACAGCGAGCGTCAGAGGGAGGTTATGCCCTACGACACCGCGCGGGTGCTCGGGCGCGATCTGTCGACGATCTGCACACACCCTCATGGCGAAGGTGGACGGCGGTGGTGTGCGCCGTCGACCGGGCCAGCAGGATGCTCACTCTCAAAAGCTCGCCAGAGCGGTGAGGCAAGAAGGCCTCGCATGATGGTGCGGGCGCAGGACGCCGAGGCGGCTCACCGGCTACGTCACCGGCGGCATCTCGCCGCTCGGCCAGCGCACGTCCAGCCCGATCGTCATCGACGAATCGGCGCGAACTCACCGATGACTCGTCTCAGGCGGCAGGCGGGACTGTCCATCGCTCTCGCCGAGTGGACCTGTGGCCGCAGCCGTCAGGGCGCACTTCACCGATCGACGTCAGGCGCCGGTCGCCGCAACGAACGCAGTGTGGGGTGGGCCTCAAGCCCACCCCACATCCACTCGACGGATCGTGCCGCCCGCGCGGCGCCCAGCCAGCGCGTCACCGAGGCACACGCCCGTGTGCTCGCATCGAGGTGCGGTGAGGGCCGCATCGCGTACGCCACTGATCTCGGCCTCAGGCGCGTTGTGGCTTCTGGAAGCACCTACCGGGCTGCCGGCTGGGGCCTCACAGGCTCTCGGGTGCCGAGTGAGCCCATGGGGTCCCCAGGCGGGCAGGACGATCGGCTCGGTGTCCAGGGCAGCGCGACGTCGGTGGGCGAAACGGTCTGTGCGGACCGCGACCGCAGACGTGTTGTCGAGACGGGAGTCGTTCATCGTGTCGAAGCCCTTGTCGGCGAGATTTCTTCGTCCGCGCCCACGAGTTTCGCTGACGCGCCACCGGCGGGCTCGCCGTCCACCTTCCGCCAGGTCCGACGCCGTGGTGAAGACCATCGCGTGCGCGTCATCGCACGTCGCACTCGAGCTCCTCAGCCTTCGTCATCGCTCGACGATGCCGTGGGTGACTGCAGGTACTCGTAGAGGTTGCCGTCCCAGTATCCGGGCGATTGCGATCCGCCTGCTTGCCGAAACGTCACTTTTCATCCACACGGGATCGCCCGCTTCCGAGGGTGGCAGCGACGGCGGCCGTGCGGATCACCGATCGGTCATGCACGATGACGCGTGAAGCCGGTCGGCACCACATTGCCGAGCCGGTCGACGGTCAGAAGGAACGGTGCAGCGAGTGTCTCACGATCGTTGACCAGGCACACGTACTGGCCGAGATCGGGCAGATAGCGTTCAACTGGCGAACTCGCGCGGCGTGAGCACTCGCCACCACGGTGGAAGTCGCGTCCTTCCGTGCCACTGCCAGATGAACCGTTCAGGCGGCGTGCACCAAAGTGGATCATAGCGCATCGCAGACCTGCCGCAGCATCGACACGCGGATCGTGGCCTGCGCGTCCCGCCTGCCGCCACCGCCGTAGGCGCGGACGTCGCGTGCTCCCCGGCGCAGCAGCATCTCAAGCGTGCGGTTCATCTCCGCGGTGGCAGGTGTTCGAGGACGATTCGGTCTCGGCATCGCATACTTCGGAACGAGACTCAGTACCTCTCGACGAGAGCGCGGCGAGACATGTTCCACCGACCGCCGTCGTCGGTGGGACAGTGGAGGAGGTAGTGGACGGTCCGATCGTCGAGTGGGGCGGTCCGCCAAGTCGAGATCATCGTATCGCTGAGCAGTTGGCTTTACTCGATTGCATCCCAGAAATGCTGTGGTAGTTCGGCGAGAGAATTCGAAGCTATCGAGAGTTTGGTGCTGCTTGTCAGACGGCCGGTCAGCGCGAGTTCAGCCTCGCGAACAGCCAGCAGCGGCCGGAAGCGCTTTCTGGTTGGTGATCGCGTTTCGTCGACTCCGCCGCACGGACATCGACGGGTCGATCGAGTTGACGCGACGTCGCGGTTTGATCGCCACCTTGGAGATCGCGGTCTCGGCGACGGCGTTCTGGACGATGCGCGCAGTGCGATCGTCCCGTCGCGCGCGAAACCGAGGCGACGCGAGAAACGAGTTCATGCAGATGCGGCAATGGTCCTCCTTTTGGGCCGTCTCTGAGGGCGGGTGTTCGGCACCGAAGCGGTGCGCCCAGTCCGGCAGCGGTACGTTCCATGACCTGAGAATGCGATACGGCGCGCAGCTGCTCGCACAATCGGCAAGGTCACGGCACGACCGCCCCTCTGTTCACTGCCCGTGGACCAGTCCGATGGTGTCGGTTTTGTCCTCCTTCTCCCAGTCGCCCACGATCGGTTTGTCGGTAGCGCGCCCGTAGGCGAGCAGTCAGTCGGCGTCGCCGCCTTGACACACGTCGCGCACGTATGGCGTGCCGCGGCGGACCCCACAGAGTCTTTGCCGTCGGCATCCCCGGTCGCCGGCGACGGCGGTGTCGGTGGCGCGCCCGTAGGCGTAAGCAACGTCGGCCTGCGGAGAGGCTGTTGCGCGGTAGTTCATGTTCCCGCGGCGTACGCCCAGCGTGTGCTGCCGTCGCCGTCCCAGTCGCCAGCGGTCGCGACGTCGTCGGCCGCCCGTAGGTGACCGTCGCGTCGCGGCGGGACCGGAGTCGTCAGATCGTACTGATGGAGAAAGACGTTCACGTTCTTCGACGGCGAGGTCGTCCCTTGCACCGTCGCCGTTGAAATCTCCGGCGAGCACCTGGCCCGGTGCCGCCGCCCGTGAGCTGAAGGTCTTCGTCTTCGAATCCGACCTCGACTCGTAAAGGGTGAACTTCTCACCCTGGCGGCACGGCCACGGTGTCGCAGCGGTGCCGAAGAGTTGCCTGCCGACGACGTCGCCTTGACCGTGATCATCCGTATTCTCTGTAGTACTTGCTAAGGCTGTTGATGAAGAAGACGCCGCACGTGCCCGCTTTCTGGCAGGGGATCGCAGGCGGCCCGCCCTCCGGGATCCTGTTGCACGCCTCCGGCTCGGGCGTGCCCGTCGGATCGGTGCTCGCTGGGCCGTCTCGGAGGTCGCCGCCGCCGGACGTCGAAGCCCGGACGTCGCGAAGGCGTGAGCGGCAGAGAGGCCGTGAGCCCAATGGGCTCGTCGACGGCGACTGGTTGCCAGCGCTGACGGCTGCGCCGTCGACGGCGAAGGTTCGCTGCGCAGCACTGCCGCCGGAGGTCGACCGATATGTCGGCGCGGCGACCGTGAAGTCGGCTGTTGTTGTCCGTGTCACGGCCGTCGTACAGCTATGCACAAGCTCGTGCACGCACCGCTTCTCCACGTACCTCTGTCGAGATGGCCTCGATCTCCTTCCTGCTCGCCGCCACTCCAGCCCACGGCGTCGTGATCACACCGCGCGTTCCGGCCAAGTCGGACTTCCGTTGTGCACGCGGTGACGCCACTCCCCGCCGAGCCAGAACCACCGCGCCGTTTGCGGGAATGCCCAGAGGGACCTGGGCGTCGACGGCGAGCAGTTTGCCGTCCTCTCCGTTGCTCACGCCCTTGATGAGGTAATGGCCTTCGGCGCGATCGCGTCCCTCGTGAGCTTCGTCGGGCTTGTCGAGCTCCCTTGTGATCGGGACGTTGACGCCGACGATACATCCCATTGAGCGAAATCGGATGTGCCGTCGGTTTAGAAAATACGGTGCGACGAACTGAGCGCTGAGCAGCGCCCTGTTCGCCGCCGTGCGTAGACCTCGTTGATGACGACGATCGTCTCCCCGACGTGGTGGCCGAGGCCGAGACGGCGATGGCCGGTGAGGCGAGCATGGCGACGCCGGCGACCAGCGACAGCCCGTCCCTTTTCCTTGCGATATTCATGTTCATTCCTCTCCCTGCTGCCCTTTCGGCGCGGCATTTCGCGCCCGCGCCAGGCAATCGTCGTTCCGAGCGCCGGAAACGCCTCGTTTCGGCAGCGAAGGAAACCTATCACCCGGCAGCTGGGTGAGCGTTGCGGCGATGACCGGCGCATCAAACGGCACTACCCATGAGGCAGCTGGCGGGCCGTTGCGGAAGCACGACAACTGGTTCTTTTGGAACGCGCGCCCAGTCCGGTAGCGCGAAGAAGCCGATAGCCGCCGCTCACGCGGCCCCGACCAGACCGAATAACACGGCCTGCCTGAGCTCAGCCCCGTAGCGCCCGCGCCCGGCAGAGCGCGGTACGGCAAGAGCGGCTCTGGACTCAGGCCAGCGGGTCTCATCTCCAGGCCAACTCAAGCAGCCACAGACTCCTGCACAAGCTCGGGAAATGCATCCGCACGAGTGCGCTCGAAACCTTCCAGCCCTAAGGTTACTCAGCGCAGCGGTTCTGAATCCGGGAACCCACGCTCACCTCAACCCAACCTCCTCAACATGCACGCAATCGAGAGGGCAGATTGAGATCGCCGTTAGCGCGAAGGAATCGGTACGAACGGGGTTCGCGACTGATTCTCTTCGAAGCCGGTGCGCAGGGGTGTGCCATTCTACGCATTGGCGACAGGCACCGCAAGCGGAAACACGCCCAACGGTTCACGCTCCCGCGGTAGCTGCGCAGACAGATGCTCCCCGAAGTCGACGGCATCCCTTGCCGCAACCGCGCTTGGACGTCAGAGGAACACCTTTCCGCCATGAGACGAAAGTACATCCCCAAAGGAAAGGAATTCATCGTCCGCATATGGGTGGTATCCATACTCGCCGCCTCATCGGTGCCGACGGCATCTCCGGTAATTCATCACTGTGGTGAACGCCGTCTCCGTTCATCCCGTTTCCATGAAATAGCGATGGTGAAGCCTTTGCATTAATTCACCATTCCTTGTCCGCATCCGCAGAACGCACCTAGTCTCGAAACCATGAACACAGCACCAGTCCAGGTCCGCGACTTGCGAGCCAGGGGAGGCGTCTCGTGCTCTGGTCTGTCCACGCAGTTGGACTCCGTGAACCGGGCCTTCTCGGCCCGTCCGGGCTCGAGTCCACTCATCCGCTCGATCGCCGGGAGTTCAGCGCATCGACTCGGGAACTGTGAAGATACCGGGTATCCGCCGGGACCCGAGCCGCAGCACGATGTCGGGGATACATGACGCAGGCATCCCTCGGTATACACCGACCCGTCGCGCGCGAGAACGTCGCATACTGGGCGCGCATCTCGGGGGCTGAGCGCGGCGAGGCCGAGTCCGTCACTCGAGCACCTTCATCCGCTCTCACTGGCCGGCCAGCCGGCGGGACGGCTCTCCGGCAGGCAGACCTCCCGCGTCGCCCTCGCCTGCGCACTTGCATCGGCAATCCTCCCGTGTTTCTCCTGACGAGCCCACCGTCAGGCTCGACCAGGTGCTGCGAGGAGATCTGGGACTTTCAGCGATAGCGTGCAGCAGACAATGATCCTCGTCTCCTCCCACGTCATGGACGAGGCCGCCCGCTGCGACAAACTGCTGCTCATCCGCCACGGTGAGATACCGCCACAGGCAGCTCCCGACGATATCCGCAAGCGCACGGGAGTCGACCTCGACTACCGCCTTCCTCAATCTCACATCATGAGCATGCAGCATGAGCCGCGCTGACATCTCGCCATCGTGGTCGGAGTTCTACGCCAACTCGGCACGATCCGCGCCCGTCGCCCTCGTCACCTTGGTCCCCATCGTCTCGTCACGCCCTCCACAGAGATCCCGCCGGAGCCGAGCGCCGGTCTCCCATATCGAACTGTCCATCCCCTGCCGTCTCTCCCGCTCGTTTATCATGTTCCTCCTGACTGCGGGAGGCAACGTGTGCGCGAACGCACTTGGGAACGCTAGGGAGCTCATGGCCTCCCCGATACAGGGGCCGACATCATCCTGGGTTACACCCAGCTTTACGGCGTCTTCGCCCTCGTGCAGTCGGCGTTCACCACGCTCTTCTGCTACTGGGCGCTGACATGCGCCTGACGGGAAGCGTCTTCGCCGTCCTGCTGGTCTCCTTCATCACCGCTCGTCCTGCGGGATCGCGCTAGGGGCTCCTGGCCCGGCCGTCTCCCCGCAACGAGTTCCAGGCGGTGCAGCTGACCCCGCGATCATCGTGCCGCAGGTTCTGCTGTGCGGGCTCCTCGGGCGAGCGGGACGAGATGGCCGAGTGGCTTTTCACCAGCTGTCGAATGCGATGCCTACATGTCGTGGTCTGTGACGCCTTGGAAGAAGTCGCTCAGCACTGAATCTGACTCGCACTATTGGTCGAGCTTGGGGATCGTCGTGGGATGCACCCGCACTGCTCTGGCATTGGCGTCACGCGCACCTCCGCAGAGGACGCCGACCGCCCTCCCGGCGGACGACTCCGATGGCGGAATGCCGCGCAACGTCGAATCTCCCACGCAATCGCCCTCACAGGGGGCGCCGCCTGGGAAACCCCTGATACGCGAAGCCACATCGCGCATGCGGCTTCGGCGCCTCTCTGCGCGACGGCTTCCACAGAACCTCCCTACGTGCGGTGGCCCGGGAGGCTGAAGTCGATCCGGCCCTCGTCCACCACTACGCCTCATCGAAGGAAAACCTCTTCTTTTCGCGTCCATGAGATCGGCATCGACCCGGACAAGGTCTCTCAAGCACGCCACGGAGCTGGGCTAGTTTCGGCCTCGGACGGCGGCTCGCCTCCCTCATCGTCAGAATCTGGGAATCCTCCACCGACGAGGCATCCTCAACTCGTTCCTCGACGCCCCTGGTACCATCCAGCTCTACGGAAGCGTCGTCGAACGGCAGATGGGGCGCGCTTTCGACCTCTTCTTCCCCGGACGTACGGCTGCCAAACTAGAGGCTCTGGCCCAAGTCCAGGCCACTGTCTCCGGGATGGTCCGACTCGGTATGCACTCCGGCTGAAGGCCACCTCTCCTGAGCTCGGCTCAGGCGATTCCGAATGTACGGGATCTCATCCAGAGCGTCATCGATCGACCGTCGAGGATCTGGAAGCCTAGAATCGCCTGGGGCACGGGAGCCGTCAACCGCCCCAATCGCCCAAAGCCCCCTCCAGAGCGCCGAGAGCGGCGTCGATGAGGAGATGCCGGTCGTCGGCGGGACAACCGGCCTCCACCCACGCCAAACAGGCCGCGTCGAGGAACCCGAAAATAGCCTCGCACAGCGTATCCGTGCCGCCTCCATCCGCCGATTCCCAGGAGCTCCGAGAGTTCGCGAACGTAGGGCTTTCCTGGCCCGTTCCCGGACGTCCAGTGCTCCGGGAGGCTCGTCTCCCGCGCAGAGGCACCGCCCATGCCATCGGTGCCCGCAATGTGATCGAGGTAGACGAGCAGACACCTCACCCGCTCTCGTGCGCCAACCCGGCCGAGATCGTGCGATCGCCCGGCGCTGGGCCCGGCCAGGACGCCGATGGTCTCCCGCACCACGGCGGCGTACAGTTCGGCCTTCAGAACCGAAGTAGTGGAAGACCAGCGCCTGGAGGTCTGAGCCCTTTTCGGCTATGCCGGCCATCGTGGCACCTGCGTAGTTCGTTTGCGCGAACTCCTCGCCCGCGGCCCTGAGAATCACCTGGCGCCGATCCTCGGCGCTCATCCGGCGCCGCTGCGGAATCTCGCTTGCAGGCGTGGCGACTCTCAGGGTTCATGCTTCCCATCCTAGCCCCTATTGAGTTAAAACCTCAATAGCACTGTTGATACTGACTTTCAATAGGAGGATCCGTGTCTCTTCTCGACGACGCCATCTGGTGGCACGTCTACCCTCTCGGCGCCCTCGGCGCCCCGATCCACGAGCGGAAGGGGAGCGAAAGCGGCCACCGTCTCAGAAGATTGGACGCCTGGCTCGACTACGCGATCGAACTGGGGTGCTCAGGGCTTCACTCGGCCCGATCTTCGACTCCGTCTCCCACGGGTACGACACGCTCGATCACTTCGCCATCGATCCCCGCCTGGGCGACGCGGACGATTTCGACCGTCTCGTGGCCGAATGCCACGCGCGCGGCCTGAACATCCTGCTCGACGGAGTCTTCAACCACGTGGCGGCGAGATCACCCTGACGCCAGGCTCTCCCGCCGCGGCGAGACGGCGCCGTCCGCTCATGGAAGGGCACGGCGGCCTCACGGCCCTCGACCACCCAACCCGAGGTGCTGACCTGGTAGCCGGTCAGCTCCACTGGTTGCGCAGAGGCATCGCAGGTGGCGGCTCGACGTCGTCCATGAGGTGCCTCCGGAATCTGGCGGGAGGTCACCGGGCGGGTGCGCCGTGGACAGAGTCCCTCTCCCAGGCGAGATGATCCACGGGGACTACTCCGGCTTCGTCGAGGCCAGCGGCCTGGACACCGTCACCAATACGAGCTGTGGGAAGGGCACGTGGAGTTCGATCAGCGACCGCACTTTGGGAGCTCGCCTGGGCGCTCGACCGGCACGCCGGATGTGCCGAGGTTTCGTGCCGCAGACGTTCATCGGGAATCACGACGTCACCCGGATCGCGAGCGAGCGCGACGACGGCGCCGTCCCTGGCCGCCACGGCCCTTCACGCGCCCGGCATGCCCTCCGTCTACTATTACGGCGTACGAACAGGCTTCCAGCCGGAAACTCGAGCCTGCACGCCGACGACGAGCTGCGCCCGCCGTTGCCCGCTTCTCGGCGCGGAGCTGTCTCCCCGCGGGCGAATGGATGTATCGGATCTATCAGCGGCTCATCGGCCTGCGACGCCGCAATCCGTGGCTGTCGAGGCCGCCTGACAGCGATCGCCAAGGAAAACGCGTGGATCGAGGCACAGGGTGAGCGGCGACGCTCCGGATCAGGACCTGCGCGTCAGGCCTGCACTCGAACCACAGTGCTCGCCACGGTCATGTGCGGCGGTGAGACGGCCTTCCACTGGGAGAGATGACGGGACTGGCCGGGGCGCGTGCGCGCGGCCGGTCGTCGAACGGCGACTCCGCTCAGCGCAGCCGCCACACGACGATCGCCGATTTCGCCTCGCTCTGCCGCTCGAACCACTCGGCTTCCTCGTCCGCCAGCTCCGTCTCTTCAGACGTCGGACGAGACCGCAGTTCGTCTCTCGTCATAACCAGGACAGTTCCGTCAGCCCTGGCGGCGAAGACCCGCTCGTCCAACAGGCGCTGACGCTCAACCACCTCCTGGCGGCGGCGAGCTGCCTCGACAGGCTGTCCACTTGTTCGCGCAACCTCGCATTCTCGTCTTGAGCTCGATGATCTGGGCGATGTCGCGAGATTGATCCCTCCCGCTGCGACAGCCGCTGGATCTCCAGAAGCCCGTCGACGTCGTCCAGGGAATACCTGCGGCCTCCCCACGGGTCCGGCGAGCGCAGAACGAGCCCCAGACGGTCATACTGCGCTGGACCGTCTGGGGGTGCATCAGATAGCTCGTGCGGCCACCGAAACAGTGAGAACCGCCGCGCCGCGCCCGGCATGTCGTTTCTCGCCATCTTCGCGAACTCGCCGCGCGGGTCGGCGTCGCTGGTCGCCGAAGCGAAGAGTTCGACGCGCGTTTGGCTCGTCCGACGCCTCTTCGGCACGGCCACTTTGAGGCGGCACGTCATATCGCCCGTGCCCTGACGCCCTTGCCGCGTATCCGCAGAAGCTTCCCGTCGAGGATCCCTCGGGGACCTCACCTTCACGGTCTTGCCGTCGAGCGTGGAACCCGATCGTGGCGCCGGGAGGCTTCGGGAAGGAGACCGGGGACATCGGCGTCACACGTCCTGCCGCGAGTTCGTAGACGGATGCTTCTCGACGCTGACCGTGACGATGATGTCGCGTCGGGACCGCTGTTGGGCCTTCGCCGCACCCTTGCCGGGGATGCGGATTTTCTGCCCGTCCGTCGTCCACGCAGGGATCTTCGCCGTGACCGACTTCCCGCGCGCCGTCGCTCACTTTTGACGGTCGTGCCCGACGCCGCCTCATTGCGCAGCGGAATCGAGATGCCGGCCGTCAGGTCCTCGCCACGGACGGCTCTGCGGGAGGAGCCGAAGCCGCCGAACCGACCGCTTCGCCCGCCTCCGGGAACCGAACATCCCCAGGATGTCCTCGAAACCGCCGGACGAGCCTGCGCTGGAATCGAGCCTTCCGAACCGGAGAACTGAGTTCCGCCGAACATCGAGGCACGAACGTGTCCTCGAACTCCGCGGAGGATCCGCTGCCTGCGGTGAACCGCGGCCCGCCTGCTCTGAAGGCGCGAATCGCGTCGTCGTATTCCTTGCGGTCGGCCCTCGTTGGACAGCACCTGGTAGGCCTCGCCGACCTCCTTGAAACGATCCTCCGCCGCTTTGTCGCCCGGATTGCGATCGGGTGGTATTGGCGCGCGAGCTTGCGATAGGCCTTCTTGATCTCCTCGTCCGTAGCCTCCTTGGAGACTCCGAGCGCCTTGTAGAAATCCTTCTCCATCCAGTCCTGGCTCAGCCATCGCGCCTCACCCCGTTCCTGTGCATCTGCATCCATCCCTGTCCGTTCGTCTCACGCATGCGCTACTCGGGGAGACGACTCCGACGCGCGCCGCTCGACGATCTTCTCGCCGATCCGGTACCCCGGCTGGATGAGAGTGCCGATCTGCTCCGTTTGAACGTCCGCGGATGAAGAGGCACGAGCGCTTCGTGGACCTCAGGTCGAGTCGTCCTTCGGCGCCGTAACGCTCGACGCCGAAGGCCGACCGCAGGGTCTGCTCCACCTTGTCGAGATCGCTCCGACGGGTCCGTCAGGTCGCCGTGCTGACGCGCCAGCTCGGCGTCGTCGAGCACGGGAGGAGGGCGGTGATCACGGAGACGACTCCCTCTTCCCGGCGCGCCGCGCCCTCCGCTTTCGAGCGGCGCACGAAGCTCCGTATTCCTGCTCGACGTTGTAAAGGTCGGCGGTGCGCCGGAAAGTTGATCCTCCAGTCAGCGATGGACGCCATCCCCACTGGAGCGGATCTTAGACGAATCGCCGCATCCGCCTTCCGGACGCCGGAGCGGATCGCGGATCGCCTTCCCGGTTTCGTTCTTCACTGTTCGTCCTTCGAAGCGGCGGCGTCTCCGCCCGCCCAGCGGCAGCCTCGGTCGCGTCGACGTCCGGGGCATCCGCCCACCGGCTGCGTGGGCATCGCCGACCGAGGCGGTCGACGTCGCGTCGACCGACCGCCTCTTCCTCGGGGACCTCAGATGCGCCCGTCGAGGATCCGTCACTTGTTCTCCTTGTTCTCCTCGTCGTCGACGATCCCCGGCGTCCACGACGTCTTCTGAAAGCGCCGCTCGCGGATGACGTTCGAGCGGTTCCGGTCTGACCGAGGCGTAGAGGGCCCTGCCGATCCCCTGTGACTTCTACGCAGTTCGTCAGCGCCTTTTGATGTCTTCGACGTCTTCGCCCTTGAGGCTTCGGGTCACCTTGTCCGCGGCTTCGCGATTGGTCGAAACGGGGTCGGGGGTCTGTCCTGTTCTCCGAGGAGCCGCCTCGACGGAGTAGACGGTCTGCTCGGCCTGGTTGCGGACTTCGGCCTCATCGGCGTTTGGCGTCCTCGGACGCGTGCTCTCGGCCTTGACCAGTGCGGTCGATCTCCTCCTTGGGAGGGCCGAACCGCCGGTGATGGTCATGATCGCTGCCCGTCCTCGCCTTGTCGCGCGCGGAGACGTGGACGATGCCGTTGGCGTCGATGTCGAACGTGACTCGATCTGCAGGCACGCCGCGAGGGGCCGGGGCGATGCTGGTCAGGTCGAAGGTTCCCAGCGGCTTATTGTCGCGGGTGAACTCGCGACTCGCCCTGGAACACCTGGATCGTCACAGACGGCTGGGCCGTCCGTCGCGGTCGAGAAGAGTCTCGCCCGCTTGGTCGGGATGGCCGTGTTGCGCCGATGAGCTTGCGGGCGAGATCCCGCCGGTCCGCCCAGGCTCGTCTCGATGCCGAGGAAAGCGGCGTGACGTCGATGAGCAGCGACGTCGGATCGATCGCCGGAGATGACGCCCGCCTGCAGGCCGCGCTGATGGCCACGACTTCGTCGGGATGATGCCCTTGTTGGGCCTGCGGCCGCCCGTCGGGTCCTTGACGACGTTCGTCACCGCGGGCATGCGGGTCGAACCCGACGAGCACAACGCGGTCGATGTCTGAACCTTGATGCCCGAATCGCGGACGACGTTGTGGAAGCGCTTCAGTGCGCTCGAGGAGGTCCTGGCCATCTCCTCGAATTTCGCCCGGTCAGCGTCTCGTCGACGTGATCGGGCGAGTCCGCATGGAGATGCGCCGGAGGAGATGTTCGTCGACGGTCGTCGGACAGCTCCTTCTTAGCTTTCCAGCGCTTCTTCAGGCGCTGGAGGGCGATCTTGTCCTTCGAGGTCGACGCCGGACGAGGCCTTGACCTGCTCGACGAGCCAGTTGACGATGCGCTCGTCCCAGTCGTCGCCTCCGAGTTTGTTGTCGCCGGAGGGTGGCGCGCACCTGGATGGTCGAGAAGCCGTCGTCGTCCTTGCCCACCTCAAGGGGAGACGTCGAAAGTGCCGCCGTCCCAGGTCGAAGACGAGGATGAGCTCGTCCTCCTTGCCCTTCTCCAGGCCGTAGCAGAGCCGCGGCTGTCGGCTCGTTGACGATGCGTGCTGCACGTTGAGGCCCGCGATGGTGCCCGCGTCTTTAGTCGCCTGACGCTGAGCGTCATTGAAGTGCGAGCGACGGTGAGTAACCGCCTCCGTGACGGGTTCGCCGAGATAGGCTTCCGCGTCCTTCTTCAGTTTCTGAAGGATGAAGGCCGAGATCTGCTGCGCGGTGTACTTCGTTCCGTCGATGTCGACGGTCCAGTCGGTCCCCATGTGCCGCTTGACGGAGGAGACGGTCCGGTCGACGTTCGTGACGGCCTGCCGTTTGGCGACTTCGCCGACTAGGACTTCTCCGTTCTTGGAGAAGCCGACCACGGAGGGCGTCGTCCGCCCTCCGCGTTGGCGATGACGGTCGGCCCCGCCCTCAGGACGGAAACGCAAGAGTTCGTGGTGCCGAGGTCGATGCCTACTGCACGTGCCATAGAGTGTTTCTCCTTTCACTTCTTCAGGTAGCCCTGCTGCCGTACTCTCAAGTTCGCTCGCCGTCAGATTCTACATCCGCTCGGCTCCGCTTTTCTTTGAGTCCAACAAGCTCAACTCTCGACGGGGTGGCTCTATTCCACGACTTTCCCCAGCCGCGTGACCTCGTTCACTTCATGAGGCGCCTACCATACGCGAGACACCCTGTCGACCCAGGAGCCTTTGAAGAACTCCCCCGCCGGAATGCGGGGTCCACACGGGCGAAAGGTTGGGCAGGTGGGAGGCGAGCACGTACAATGCCAAGAGGTGTCCGCCTCAGTCGACATCGCTTTACGCAACATTCCAAGGAGAAATCATGTCTCGCAAATAGCAGCTGCCTTGACGGTTGTAACCTCCTCCCTCTCCGGATGCAGAGTGATGATTCCAAGAGCGATTCACCATTTAGGGGAAGCGACCTGATCGATCCCAGATCATCGACAAGGCCGTCAAGGCGAACAAGGACAAGCCGATTCCATCCTCCGACGCGAAGATCGATGGTGAGGTCAAGCTTAAGATCAAAGAGCTGAGCAATTCGTACAACATCGACGTCGACGGCAAGGTCAAGGCCGAATACGATGCCGATTCAGGTGACGCCTCCGCCTCTTTCAAGGGCAAAGATCAAAGTACCCGGCAAAGGTTCACCAATGACAAAATGGACCTCCAGGGGTATGCCCACAAGGCCGAAGCGTCTATGATCTCTACGGGTCGTATGAATGGAATGTGAGTCAAGACCACCACACCGTCGAAGAACATCGATTCGGCTCTGAACAGTGAGAATTTCGAATCCTTCACGATCCCAAAGCATCAATCCTTCAAATTACGCTAATAATGACTACGCGGGACGTGAAAGTCAGTGAAAAAGGCGACAACTATGCTGCATCAAAGTCACACCAAAAGACAAAGTTATTGATCAACTCGATCACCAGTGCGCAACGTTCCAAAGTCAATATTGATAAAGACATCAAAGCAAAGCCTCGAACTCCGAAGTGGATAAGAAATCTTATGCACTCAACTCATTGGACTTGCAGGTCGAGGGGAAGACTACCGACAGTAGTGCCCGTAGACAGCAGTTTGAAACTCAAGATTGACCGTAAAGCAAACGTCACAATCAGTTGCCAGACGCTGCGAAGAACGCACAGCCGCTCTCGGCCTCCCGCTCAACGTTCAGTCCGTCACCCGTCGGTTGATGCCAACCGTCTGACAGTGAGGCCGCCCGGGGCCAGCACCCTTCGTAGCTGACTTCTTCCTGAGCTCAGTCCGCACTCGATGGCTGCCGCTGAACAGGGCACTACGATCAGACCTGGGTCCAGGGCGAATACCCACCAGAAAGGCTTCGTGGTGTAGATTTAATCATCCAATCTTGAGGTCCTCGAGAGGATCCATGAACCGGATGAAAAATCGCGGCAGCCGTCGCCTCCAGTCGCGCTACTCGTCCTGGTGTACGTATGGACGCGACGACGCTCAAAGAAACCGCTCTGGAAATCGTCGACGGAGTGGACAACTCTCTGTCGACCGGCGGCAACGCGCTTCCGAGCAAAGATTTCACCATGAAGGCCGAGATGGTCATTCGCCTCTCAGAAAACTTCTGAGCCCACTCGAGGCCGTATGGAGATCTCCCCACGACGCCGAAACATCGACGCTGAAGGCGACTTCCAGTTCTCCAGACGAGAATTCCACTATTTACTTGGTCAAGAATGACAACAATTACAACGCGAGAATATAGACGGCCTGTAGGTCGAAGGAGACTCTGAACAAGACGATTTTGACACCGCTCTCACCGGTGCGACTGCGGGACTTTCCGATCTGCACCAGCTCATTGAGGATTCGACGATGTCGACGTCGAAGTCACGGACGACTACTACATTCTGTCCGCGGAGCCTCCGGCTGGCACGTTGACGTCTATGACAAAGCAATTCGATGACAATGGCGCCGAGGAGGAAGCTGAAGACGCCGAAAAAGGGCAAATAGAGTTCGCTATTGCTAAAAACAGTAAAAAAACTTACAGCCATGAAAAGTGAAGATCAAGGGCTCGAAAGATAAAACTTACGGCAATTATTCTCTAACTTATGATATTAAAATCAGTGATGATGCTAATGTGAGTTTGAAAGTTTCCAGACGAAGCTAAAAACGCCCCCACACAGGAGTTCTCGAATAGTTGAAGAGCCGAAAGAGCAATAGACGCCAATCCAGGAGGTTCATCATGAATCCGTTGCCACCGGTGACCACATCTCGGGCCGCTAGATACGGCAAGAGCTCGCCGCCCACATGGGGCGCAGGATATCCCTGCTGGGACGGCGAGTCGGGAAGCTTAGAGTTCTCCGACTCCTGCGCCGTCGGCCTCACGCCTCCGATGAAGCGCTGACGATGTCGCTCAAGTGCCCTTCTGATGAGATCGGACACTTCGAATCCGTGATCGGCAGGCATCTGGCGCGCGTTTCGAGCCAGGGAGCGTTGACCGTGTGCTGGATCCGCGACGACGGTTCCGGAGGGGACGACTCAGGGCCCATTCACCCGGAGAGCAAACCCGCCGGCTAGGTGCATCGAAGGTCTTCGCGGGCTGGCTGGCAACTCCTCAATCGTCTTGCGCAGTCGCGCTACGGCCTGCGTTCCCCGCTCGCACCGGCGCCTCTATCACGTTGCCAGCCGGCGGTTGAGGCAGGTCCGCAGGCGTGAAAGCCGCAGGAAATTGAGCGCCCGGTTGAGTCGATGGTCACGGCAGCTTTCGCCGGCGGCGGGCGGGAAAGCGGTAGACCGCCAATCCGCCGTCTCTACCCATTGGTTCCGTCGTGGAACACGGCTGTGAGCTCGCCATCACCGCCTTGACCGCCAAGCGGGACGAGACGCCCGCGTAAGTGAAGGACACGTCGCCTATGAGATGCGCCGCTCCAGACACCGCCGGATTGCTGTCGATAGGGCGACGTCTCGGGGAACGACTGTAGGGGCGTGAACTCACCAGCGACGACGGCCTGGGATCGTAGCCATGGTCGGCACGCCGGTGAAGGCCGTCAAGGTCGGCGCCCGTGAGGTCACGCACCCTGACCAGGAACCGGCGCCACGGCGAGCGACTTCCGCGACCTTCGTTCCAGATGATAGCGACATGTCCGAACCGTTCGGAAAGGTGAAGGTCACCTCCCGCGAGGGCCTCGCCAAATGCCGGAACACTGAATCTCCGGAGGAGAACGCCGCGCGGACGGTGCCGTCGACAACATGCCAAAGGCCTGGAAAAATCCGGCAGATTCGCCGGTTCGGGGCAGTGATCCACGTAAAGAGACGAGGCTCAGCCACCCGTGTTCGTCAGCTAGGGTCGAGTTGCGGCGATTACGCCATTCATTCCAGGATTCTTCCGCGGTCATACGGGTATTGAGGCACCCTCATCGCGAACGCGCCCGCGTGCGCGCGAAACACCGCCGCCGCATGTGCGTCCAATGAGATCGATTGAGCGAATGCGCCGCCTTCTACCCGCCATCGCCCGGAGCGGATGGGTGCCGTCGGCGGAGGGACGAAGTGAAGAGACGAGGCTCCCAGTGCGGAAAGACGAGACACGGTCGTGACGCGGCGACAGCAGTGTTCAAACGCCGAGACCCCTGGCGCGAAAAGACGAAAACTCCGCCGAAGCGGACTGACGGATCAGCTCATAAGACTCAATGCCCGCTGTGATTGGCGCCACTCTCGTCGGTTTGGTCCTATCACCGAGGCGGATGTGAAAATTTCTTTCGACGTCCCGAATTCGAGGCACGCGCTCGTAGCTCAATGGATAGAGCATCTGACTACGGATCAGAGGTTGGGGGTTCGAATCCTCTCGAGCGCGCTGAGGCTCCGCACTGGTCGAGACGACTCCCCGGTGCGGAGTTTTTCGCCACTTTGTTGAACCGGACGTTCTGTCGACATTGGCTCCGCTCGATCACAGACCGCGACAGCCATCGCCCGACTGGGACGGCGCGCAATCTACTGCGTCTCGAAACGTGTAGCCGGTTTCGTCGCGCGCCCGGAGCCGAAGGGCCGAGCCGTCGGCGGGCACCCGTTATCTCGGCCGTGAATCCGTAGCAGAGCCGTTTCCGCCTTCTGGGCCTGCCGAGCGCCGGATCACCGGCGGGTGTAGGCGTCTGGGAGCCTGCGGGTGATGCCTGGGAGTCGGCAGGCGTGGGCGTCGGACCACCCGCGGGTATGGACGCCTGGGAGTCGGCGCGTGGGCACTTCCAGAGGGAGCCGCCGTTGTTCTGCCTGCGGTTGTCGGCGCTTTGGTTCCGGGCAGCGTGAGGCGTCCGTCCAATCGTGCAGCACGGAGGTCTTCCCTGTTCGGTGAGACCGCGAGGGATGCGCGCCTCGCCGCCGACCCTCCACGCCGCCTGAGACCTCGACCGTCACAGGGGACTTCGAGCCGCGCACGAGTTTGTCCGCGTTGCGCAGAGACCGCCTTGAGGGGCGTATAGAAGTGCAGCTGTCTCGCCGGATCCATGCCTCGCTTTGGACATCTGCCCGGAGACGGATTCCACGCCGCGGACCCGGCGCCGCCGCCACGTAGACTTTCACCTTGCCGGTGCCGGTTCCGCTAGCGCCATCCAGTCGGAATTCCTTCAGGGTGGACGGCAGAACCAAGTATTCCGGGAAAACGCCGTACACGTAGGGACACGGACGTCGGTACCTTCGCCGAAATAAGCGGATTTCGGCTCGCCGCTGCGGAAATTAGTCGAGTCGGTGAATTTTCCGTTGATGCCGCGGCGCACGATGAGGCGTACGGGCATCGTCCCGGAAAAAGCAATCTTGCGGCGATCTCACGGATGTTCGTGCCGAACTCAACCTCGCGCAAACCGGTAGACGCGAAGCCGTCGACGTACTCGAGGCTTTGAGGGAATTTCACTTCGTCGCGCGGACGCACCGTAGAAGGCGTCTCCCTCACTGCGCTTAGCCCTCGCAGAACGACCTTCGCCAACTTCGCGTTCTCGCTGAAGGCTCCCCTGTCGATCTGCACAGTTCCCGCCGAACCGCATACTCGATCGAAGAGTTCCCTGCTCGGAGAAAGAGTCGAGATGCAAACCCATCAGCACGCTTCGTATAAAGGACATTACCGTACACGAAAAATACGGAATTAACAGCGGAAAACCGTGAGACTTTTTGAGATTACGAGTATGATAAAATGCATTTGACCCAAAGACGTCAACTTAGCTCAATATGAACTTTCTTTAATTTGTCATTGGACCAAAAGGCGTGCTCTTCGATGCTCGTGACAGAGTCGGGGATGACGAGGTCAACTATAGATGTCCGTCCGAAACCGTAGTCTTTGATAGTTGTGAGTCTTCCAAGCTCAGGACGCATATTCACATATGTGAGCTTGCCATTATGACTGAAGGCCATGGTGCCCACCGTAATCGTTCCGCCGAGATCCACGCTCACAAGACTCGATATGGCGCTGAAAGCCCACATCTCACTGTTTCGACACTCTTTAGGAAGATTTACTACGATGTTGGAGCCGTTAATCGGAATGCTTCATTCCTATACGTTTTAATGTCGAAGGAAAGGAGACGTTCATAATTTTCACTTCGTGAAAAGCCTTATTAGAGATTTCTCTGACGCCTTCGGGTATCGAATAGGAACTGACACCCCGTTTCCACGCGGCCGGGAAGGCGATGAGCTTCGTCTTGTCCTTGCTACAGCACTCCGTCGACACTCGGTGTAGTTGAGGGCGTCGTCCTTGACCTGTATCTCGGAGAGCTTCGGCGTACTGACGAAAGCCCCCACGAGGATATCCGCGCGGACGTTCTTCCCTATGAGAATCCGCTTCAAGGATGTAGCATGCGAGAAAGCCTCCGAAGCGATCGTCTGGACGGAGTCGGGAATGTCGATCTCCTCCACTGGAGTCAGCACGAACGCTCTAGCCCCCACGTGCTCGAGACCTCGTTGAGGGTGATTTTTCGACCTCGAGCCGCTCGAAGCCGTCGCCGACGGAGATCCTCCCTTCGGCAGGGAGAACTCCGTGAGCGGTACCAGAGAACGCCCGGCTCCGATCTCGGTCACGCTTGACGCGCAGGCCGACGCCTCGCTCTTTCCTCCGCGGCCAATGAGCGTGAAGTCGGACAGTTCCATTCGACTTGAAAAGCCCTTTGGCCGATGCGCGTCACGCTGTCCGACAGCGTCACCTTCGCCAGTTTTGCGCAGTGGCGAAAAAGCGTCGTCGGGGATCTCGGTCAGCCCCGCCGGAGGGAGATCTCCGCATCGAGCAGCTTGAAAAGCCCCGGTGCGATCTTGGTGACGGAGCGAGGCACGTCAACGACATGAGCTTCCGATCTTCGGATACCACGGAGGAACCGACGCTCGCCAGCCTACTCGGATTGACGTCGGTGTCCTCGAAAGCGATCTCCTTCGAAATTCGGGGCAGCTTTGGCGAATGCCTGGTCGCCGATCGATGAAACGGAAGCGGGGACGTGGATCCTCCACGTTCCGCAGGAAGAAGGCCGTGTCCGTCGATCGCCGTCACACCGCCGGGAATCCTCACGTCCGGCGAGGACCCCTGTATCCGAGGAGAACGCCGGAATCGACGATGAAGCCCCGGCATCGCCCGGACGCACTCTGATGAGGGCAGAGGCGGTGTGCAGTCCAGCTGCCCGACGTCGCGGCCGCCGTAACGGTCGCGTCACCGGAGGCGTTCTGGCTTCGAGCCTGACCTGGTCGCCCTTGGCGGTGATGGGCTTGACGGTGACGATCGGTTGGAACTCGTCCATCGTCAACTTCGCCCGCCCTCAATGAACGCGAGACGGGCCGTCAGCGTATCGCTGCTTCCACTGGCGATGGCTAGCCTTGTGGTGACAGGTTGACGGTCGGCTTCCCGCGGAGACTTCATTCCGACCCTCTCCGAATGCTCTGCGCGGAAACCGCGGTTGGGTTCGCCCTCGGCGGACGCGTGGGCCGCGAGCGGTGAGCCGCCGCGGCCGCCGCCTCGCCGGCGAAGGCCCTGTGCTGGGCGGATACGTGCGATCGCGCTGGGGCGAATCCGAAGCAGCCGCCGACGACCGTTACGATGCAGGCCAGCCAAAGCCGGGAAAAGACGTGTACCCATTTTTCGGTTCGCGTTCCGCGCACGCCTGCGCAATGCCAGTCCACCGCCGAGGAGAAGCGCTGCGAGAGCCGCCATCGTCTTCACGGTCGCACCGCTTTTTGACGGAGACGGCCTTCTGGCCGGACGCTCGGTTGGCCTCCCAGCGCTCGCCGTACGCTTCGCCTCGGCCTGCCGACCCTGGACAGCATACGTCTGCACGGGGGCAGCCGGGCCCGCAGAGGCGGCAGCTCGGCCGGATGCGGAGGTCCATCCGCTCGACCAGTGGACGACGGCGAAGGTCCGGGAAGCACCTGCTGCGAGGGGCCCGGCTGAGCGGTCGGCTGGCTCTGTGGGCACCGGCGACGGCGCCGAGTTCGGGCGCCGTCTGAGTCGGAGACGCTCGACGGCGTGGGAGCCGAGGGCGTGGGCGAGTTCGGAGTCGAGGGGCTGGGAGCGGGAACGCCGGTGACGTCCGTGCGCACGGTGTCCCGGTTTTCGTCGCGACCCGAGTTTCTGCGCTCGAGCCATCGGCGGGCACCGTTATCTCGGCTGTGAATCCGTAGGCGGGATCGCCGGTTCCCTGGTCTTGGGGAGACGCCGGGTGTCCGCGGAGAGGGGAGGGCGAAGGGAAGCCTGCCAGGGCTCGGCTCTGCTGAGTGACCCCTCCTGTGGGGTCTCACTCGGTGCAGGCGACTCGTCCGGTGGGTTTGCCGGAGGGGCTCCCGCTCAGCGTCGAAGGATCGACGCAGCCTGCGACGAGCTCTGTCCCACTGGGCGCTGCCGTGTCACCGGTGAGACCGCATTACTCGGTGAGAGCTCGCCCGCTCGGCGCAGTCGGGCCGTCCGCCGTTTGAGCGACGCCTTCCGGGCGATGGCGGCCCTTCCGCCGTTCACTCGCGGTTGTGCGCGCAGACGCCGTGGCGGACGGCAGCAGTGAGGCGTCCGTCCAGTCGTGCAACACGGAGGTCTTCCGTTCGGTGAGACCGCGAGGATGCGCGCCTGCCGTCGGCCGTTCACACCGCCCGAGACCTCGACCGTCACGGGGACTTCGAGCCGCGCACGAGTTTGTCCGCGTTGCGCAAAGACCGCCTTGAGGGGCGTATAGGAGTGCAGCTGCCTCGCCGGATCCATGCCTATTTTTGGACATCTGCCCGGAGACGATTCCATGCCGCAGTCCCGGGCGCCGCCGCAATGTAGACGTCCTTCATACTCAGGTCGTAGTCCATGGCCGCAGCCGGAATTCCTTCAGGGTGGACGGCAGGACCATGATCTTCGAGATCTCCGTTTTCGTAGACGCGACGTTGGTCATGCCCTCTCCGAAATAAGCGGATTTCGCTTTCAGGCTTGTCAAGGGATGCAGATGAATCAGTGAACTTTCCGTTGATTCCACCACGCACGATTATCGTTCGGGCATCCCATCGAAAAAGAATTATAAACAGTTTCACGGATGTGCGTACCGAACTCAACTTCGCGGAAAAAGCTTGAAATATAACCGTCGACGTATTCGAGGCTTTCGGGAAAGTTCACATTGACCAGAGAATTGAGCGATCAGAAGGCTTGCTGCCCAACACGCTTGAGTCCCTCTGGAAGAATGATCTTCACGAGTTTCTGTACGCCGATGAGGCTTTCTCGTCGACTTGCACGGTTCCCTTTCGGACAGAGTATTCGATGCCGTAGCGCTGTTGTAAGAATCTGATAAGATGCAACCCGTCATTACGCTTTGCGTAGCGAGTTACGATCGGCTGAATAGACAGGATTGGCCGCCGATACGGTGAGTTCTCTCAAAAGTTAGCGGAAAACGACCGTAGCCGTCATCGTCATCGGAAAGCTCCAGATCGAAGGTTCTCATTCCGGCGCCGATGGACTTCTCGTGAGTTTTCTACTCATATCCGAAAGCAAGATAGCCAAGTTCGGTCACGGAATCGGGAGAATCGTGAGTGTGGTAAGCGGTACACCGAAGAAACCATTGCCTTCGATCACGGTGAGGCGGCCGAGGTCAGGACGCAAGTTCACCTGTGTCAAATGATCGGCATGGTAGAATGCAGAGGAACCTATCTTTATAGTTCCACCCAAATCAACGCTTTTTAAGGATGAAATCTCGTAAAAAGCACTATCTCCTATAGTTTCGAAACCATTTGGGAGAGTTAAGTCGGTAAGAAGTCGTTTCGCGAATGCATATTCGCGTATATGTTTTAACGTAGCGGGAAAAAGTAACTTTTCGTTATCTTTGCTTTTTCAAATGCGTAAGCAGAAATTTCAGTGACGCCTTCAGGTACCGTATAAGTATTGAATCCCTGTTTACGCATAGCAGGAAATGCGATCAGCTTAGTTTTCTTCTTATCGAACAAAACTCCTTCAACGCTTGTATAGTTGACTGAACTGTTCTTAACATGTATTTCAGTGAGCTTCGGAGTATCGTTAAAGGCCTGAAGAAGAAGATCCGCTCCCACATTGTCGCCTATGCGAACACGCTTGAGAGATGGCATATCCACGAAGGCGTGAAAGCCGACCGTCTGGACGGAATCGGGAATGGTGAGATCCTCGACGTCGGACTCCCCGAAGACATAGGGAGCCCAGGCGCTTGAGCCCCTCGTTGAGGGTGATCTTCTTGAGCTTCGACCAGCGCCAGACTCCGTCGTCAATGGATGTGACGCTCGAGGCAGAGATATGTCCCTGATGCCGCTCGAGGCGAAGGCGCCTTCCTTGATTTCGGCGAGTTTGAGGGCAGGCCGGCGCCCAGCTCCTCTCTCCGGAGCCGATGCGCGCGAACGCGGACAGCGCGCGGTCGGATTCGAAGGCTCTGGGGCCGATGCGCGTAACGCCGTCGGACAGCTTCACCTTCGTAAGCCGCGGGGAGTCGGCGAAGGCGCCTTCGGGGATGTCCGTCACCCCCGAAGGAAGGGAGATTTCCTTGGCTCCGGTGTTCGCGAAGGCGCTCGCTGGGATCTTCGTGAGCGAACGGGGCAACTTCATAGAATCGAAGTTCGAGTCTCCCTCGATCGGGCGGAGCCGATGCTCGTCAATCTGCTCGGATTGGCGTCAGTGTCTTCGAAGGTGACCGTTGTCAACTTCTTCGCATTGGCGAAGGCCGAGTCGCCGATGGATGTCACGGAGGCTGGCACGTGGATCCTCTCGACGTTCGCCCCGAGGAAGGCGTTCTTGTGGATCGACGTCACTCCGGCGGGGATCCTCACGTCCTTTGCCGTACCGCCGTATGCCACGAGACCGCCGGATCCGTCGAAGACGAAACCCGAAGCGTCGGCCGGGCGGACCTTGATCGTCGCCGAAGCGGTGTAGGTCTTGTCGACCTTCTCATGGACGCCGTGATGACCGCGTCTCCGTGCCGTTCCCCGCTTTGAGCGTGGCCTGCTCTCCGCGGGCGTCGACCGGCTTGACGGTGACGAGCGGGCTCGAGCCTTCCACTTCGTGGTCAAATCGAAACCGAGTCCGCAGGGGAGGGGACGTCAGGGTGCCGCTTCCTCCGCTGGCGATCGTGAGCTCCGTCTGGGAGGTAGAGACCCATCCTCCGGCCGGTCGCATGGGGTGCATCGGCCGAACGCCTGCAGTGGCGACGGCGCCGCAGCCTCCCTGCCGTGCGACAGGGCGGCAACGGAGATGATGCTCCGAGCAGGCTGCTCTCGAGGCGAAGCCGCGTGCAGGCGCCTGTGACTGCGCCGAGGGAAAAACCAAGGCAACTGACCGCCGCTGCCACAATGCACGACAGGCAGAGCCGAGACGAATGGGTGCGCATAGATTCTCCTTAGGGTGAGCATGAGATTCCACACATTCACGGCGGAGAATAGCTACCCGCGGCATGTGAGGACGCGCAACAGGACAGGCGGGCGCGTCCCCGATCTCGGACGCACGACTGGCGGGAAAAGGAGCTTCAGGAAGACAGGGGCTTCAAGAAGACGAAGACAGAGGCCTCCAGGAGACATCGGAGAGCACCGGCGCGATGGCGTTCACCGCGTTGAGGATGCGGGGAACCCCGGTATGGGCATCGCCTGGAGGAGCGCCGCCAGGAGGCCTTCAACGGTGTTGCCCGCCTTGACGGCGCCGACCGCATGACTGCGCACCTGTGGTTCCCGCGTCGCCGAGGGCTGCAGCACGACGAACGTCAGCAGCTCTGCGTCGGCGGCGATCCAAACCGTTCCTCAGCGAAGTCGCCGAAGGTGAGTTCGGTGACGAATCGGGGAAGCCATCGGCGAACTCTGCCGGGCAAATCGGAGTACTGCCTGGCGAGTTCGCGTCCGTAGATCGGCTCTTGGAAGCAGCGGCCCATCCTCTGCCGGTCGTCGTCGGCGACGGTTCCCTGGGCGGGAAGGGGGAGGGCGATCCCCTTGCCCCTGAACGCCTCGTTCATCGCGGAGATGGCGTTGAGCGTCTTGGGGAAGCCGATGAGGGGTGCGCACTGGTAGACGGCCTCGCGGATTTCACGGGCGTGCACCCGCCACGAGCGCCGCCCGGACGTGGACGGTCAGTTGGGGAAGCGTCTGATTGGCTGTCAGAACCGAGACGGTTATGAGTTCTCGGGTCTGGTCGTCGAGATCGCCGGTGTAGAAGACTTCGCCGAAGATGAAGCGCTGGAGGATCCGCATGAACTCCGGGTCATCGCCTTCGTCGACAACCGGTTTGCCGCCGAAGAGCTCCGCGAATTTCTCCGCGGTCAGTCTCGATTCGCCCCATGGTCAGGGCTCCGTCAGGAGTCGGCCTCTCGTCAATGCCGCGTATTCGGCGTCGGAGACGGGCTCCAGCCATTCGGTGCCGGTCTCCTCTCCGGGGACCTCGACGGCGATGTGGCTGAACCACGAATCCGCTTTGGCGCCATGCCAATGCTTGGCGCCCGCGGGGATGACGACGACGTCGCCGGGGTTCAGGCTTCGCGGGGGCTGGCCTTTCTGCTGGTGCCAGCCGCTTCCCGCGATGCAGATGAGATCTGCCCGCGCCCCGGGCGGCGTGGTGGATGTGCCAGTTGTTGCGGCATCCCGGCTCGAACGTCACGTTGGCGAGGAAGACCGGAGCGTGGCCCGGTTCCGTCAGAGGATTGACGTAGGAGGCGCCGGTGAAATACTGGGCGTAGGCGGTGTTCTCCTCGCCTTTGCCGAAAATGTTGTTCCGGTCGAATTCGTTGTTGTCTGCCTAGCTCCGTCACCCTTCGAGGTAGTGGGTAGTCCGATCGGGGACCGCCGGATATACCGGAATCCTACCTGCACCCCAATGGACGGGACCAGGTTCTCCCACGTGGCGGACAGTCGCCGCGCCGGCGCCGAAGCCGCCGCGCATCCGGTCCTCCAGCCGGGGACGACGGGCCGGGGATGGGCCTCGTGCCGCACGATCGCCTGACCGCCCGCCTCGGCGACGTCGGCCCCTTGGCGGAGCGCTAACCGGCGTCCTCCGCTCCATCCTGGCGCCATCGCGAGAGGTACCCGCGAAGCCCGTGCGGGGAGAGCGCCCACACGACGAGGAAGACGATGCCTCCCACCGTCACGACGGTTGCGCCCGAGGCCGTGTCGAACCAGTAGGATACGTAGATCCCGGTGATCGTCGTCGCCGCGGAGAGCCGGCGCCACGACGAGCATGCGGGAGAAGCGGCTCGTCAGCAGATATGCGGTCGCCCCGGGGAGGTGACGAGGAGGGTGACGATGAGAATCGCCCCCACAGCCTGCATGTGGCGCTGACGACGGTGAGCGCCAGGCACACGACGAGGATGCCTCGAAAATGCGTCTGGGCGACAGGCCGATGGCGGAGGTGGCCCGGGTCGAAGGCGTAGGCCGTGACGTCGCGTCTCTTGAACAGCAGGACCGCCGCGGCGAGCGGGCGAGGACGAGTACCTGCCACATGTCGGCCTGGGTGATGCCCAGGAGGGTCTCCGGAAGAGCACGTGCTGCATGTCGATGTTCGTGGGGTTCTTCGAGACGATCACGAGGCCCGTGGCGAACACTGGTCGTGAAGACGATGCCCATGCTCGCATCCGATCTGACGCGGGATGTCCCCGGACCGCGAAAGATCATCCCTACGACGAGAGCGCGGCCATCGCCCCATGGAGAAGGCAGGCCCGAGGAGGTAGGCGATGACGACGCCGGGAGGATGGCGTGCAGAGTGCGTCGCGCGAGCGACCAGCCGATGAGGACGAGCCAGCAGCTGACGATTGCACACGCGATCCCCGCCACGAGCGTGACCGCGATGCCGCGCACCATGAACGGGCCGTCCACATCTCGCCGAAGAGACCAGAGGTCAGGCATGGTCGGCCTCCTCCCGCGCCGCCTCCGAGGCGTATGCCGCAGCGGGCGTCCGCTCTGCCGTGGGGTTTTTCGCGCCGGCCGGAGGGCGCGGTCATCGCGGGGCGGACGTCATCGCACGGTGGTGGATCGCCCGGAGGCGCCGTCGAAGCCGGCGAGACGAGGCCGAGGCTCGTCCCAGAACCTCGGGCTCGAGGGCTTCGAGCCACAGAGCCGTGGAAGACGACTTCGCGCTGGAGCAAAAGCACCTCGTCGCACAGGCCCGGCAGACCCGATAGATCGTGGGTGGCAACGAGCATCGTCGCCCCTTCGGCGGCTGAGCTCGCGGAGCAGGCCTGTGATGAGCGCTTCGCTCGGCTTGTCGACTCCCGCGAAGGGCTCATCCAGGAGGAAGAGCCTGGCTCCTGCGCGATCGCACGTGCGATGAACACGCGTTTGCGCTGACCTCCCGACAGAGCCCCCACCGGGCGACGGCGCAGATCGAGAAAGGTCCACGAGTTCGATGGCGACGTCGACGGCGGCTCGGTCCTCGGCCTTCAGCCGTCCGACCGGACCGAGGCCTCTGTACCGTCCCATGGCGACGACGTCCTCCACGGCAGCGGGAAGTCCCAGTCGACGCCTTCGTTCTGGGGAACGTACCCGACCAGGCCGCGACGGCGGGCCGACGTCGGATCCATGCCGAGAGCCGGACGTCGCCCGTCGAGCGCACCGCGCCATGATGGCTTCTGATGAGGGTGGACTTGCCCGATCCGTTCGATGTGCCGACGAGGCCGCAGATGCGGCCCCGTTCCACGGCGAAGCTGACCCCGTCAAGGCGCGCACCCGGCCGTAGGAGACGCGCATGCCGTCGACTCGCAGGGCGACCTCGGCGTCGCCTCTTTCCTCGCCGCGGGAGATCCGGCGCCGCCCCTGCCGTTTCGCGCAGCGCCGGAACGCCGTCGGATGGAGACGACGTCGGCTTCCTCTCCTTCGCTCGCGTCGCGGTCCATGCTCATGAGCCCTTCTGCGCCAGGCCTCGGGCGATCTTCTGCGAGTCGTAGCGGAGGAGGTCGAGGTGACGGGAACGGGACCGTTGGCCTCGACAGCGAGGTCTACGTACAGCGTGCCGCCGTAGACGGCATCGGTGGACTCGACGATGGGCTTCATCTTCCCTCCACCGTGGACTCGCAGAACACCCGCGGGGATCTTGCGGGACTTCACGAAGTTCTCGACTTCGGCCACGCCCTTGGGGGTCGAGGCGCCTTCGCGTTGACGGCCCACAGGTAGCGTTCCTCCAGCCCGAAATCGCGAGCGAGGTAGCTGGAACGCCCCTTCGCACGTCACGAGCGCGCGCTTCTCGCGGGGACGGAGGCGAGGGTGGCCGTCATCTCGTTGGAGATGGCGTCGAGTTTGACCTTGTAGCCTCGCCGTTGGCCTTGAACTCGGCGGCGTGCTCACGGTCCAGGGCGGAGAAGGCTTTGACGAGGTTGTCGACGTACTTCTTGCCTTCGCGCGGGCCCATCCACGCGTGGGGTTGGGTTCTCCGCGTGGCCTCCCGAGGCGATGGGAATCAGGGTCACCCCATCGGACAGCGTGACGCGCTTGGCCTTGGAGTTGGCTGCGTCAGCTGGTGATCCACCTTTCCAGGCCAAGCCCGTTGTCGACTGCGAGGTCCGCCTTGGCGCCGCGCCGGACGTCTTCGGGGCTGGGCTGGAAGTCGTGGATCTCCTCGTCGGGGCTGGTGATGGACTCGACCTGCAGGCGGTTTCCCGCGATCGCCTGCGCCATGTCCTTCACAACGGTGAAGGTCGTCAGAACCAGGGCTTGCCGCCGGCCCGGCCTGAACTCGAGCACGCGCCGAGCGATCCCGCAGTGAGGAACAGGGCCAGGAGCGCGCTGAGACAACCGCACTCGGCCGGCCCCTTCGCCGGCTCGTCCGCCCTCTGATGTCTTCTTGTGATTCTACGCATGACCTGCAGTATGTTTCGGCGGACCGAAAACTTCATCCGGCCCGGTCCTGCGCTGCGCGTTCTCCTCTCGACTCCTTCCTCGGCGTCCTGCTCTCACTCAGGGATCGCCGAAGCCGGCTCCTCCGCGCTCAGCATTCGACCACGCAGACGGCGAGGCCTCCCAGGCTCGTCTCCTTGTGCTTGAGAGCATGTCGCGCCCGGTCTGGCGCATCGTCTCTATGACGGCGTCGAAGGAGACCGCATGCCTTCCGTCCCCCACATGGCCATGCGCGCCGCATTGACGGCCTTGACGGCCGCGAGGCGCGTTGCGTTCGATGCACGGGATCTGCACGAGCCCGCCCACCGGGTCGCACGTGAGCCCGAGGAGTGCTCCATGGCGATCTCGGCGGCGTTCTCCACCTGGCGCGGACGCCCGCCCATCACCTCGGCCAGCCCGGCGGCCGCCATGGCACTGGCCGAGCCCACCTCGCCCTGGCAGCCGACCTCCCGGCTCCGGCGATCGAGGCGTTCGCCTTGATCAGGCCGCCGATCGCGGCCGCGGCGAGCAGGAAGCGCCGCACCCCGCGGTCTGCGCACATGAACCTGCGATAGTAGGCGAAGACGGCGGGGACGACTCCGGCGGCGCCGTCTCGTCGCGCGGTGACAACGCGGTGTCCCGCGGCGTTCTCCTCGTTGACCGCAAGCGCGTACAGGTTGACCCAGTCCATTCCGGCCATGGGGTCGCCGGCCGTGGGGTCGCCGGTCGCGTCGGCTCCCGCGGAGGCGGGCGGAGGCGGCTCGGGCCTCCAGCTCGGCCAGCAGCGCCGCCGCGCCCGTCGCTGGACGCGCAGACCGCCGGGCGGACGCCGTCGGCGCTGCATCGGCGTCGATGCGCTCTCGCATGGCCTCGGCAATTGCGTCGAGTGCGGCGTTGACGGCCTCCTCCGACTGGACGGCGCATTCGTTGGCCATCACCACGTCGGAAATCCGCAGCCCCGCCCGCTCGCACGTCTCGGTAGCTGGTCGGCCCGGGCGTGGGGTAGGGAGCGGGGTCGCGCTCGCCTCGCCGTCGGAGGAGGCGAGCGCGCGGACCTGTGACCGGCCTTCAGGATCGCCGCACTCGACCATGACGAATCCTCCGCCGACCGAGTAGTAGGTCTTCTCGCACAGCGTTTCGCCGGTTTCGGCGTAGGGCGGCGATCGTCAGCGCGTTGACGTGGAAGGGCAGGGACCCTGCCCGGCAGGAAGCGGATGTCGCGTCCGGGCAGGAAGGCGGACCTCGCCGACGCCGGGCACCGCAGGACGCCGGTTTGCTTCGACGTCGTCCATGATCGAGTCGACGACGCCGATCGGCACGCTTTCGGACGGTGGCCGGCCAGGCAACATCACCGCCCGGTCAGTCGAGTGCCCTTGCCGGTGGCCCCGAGCGATCCCATGAGGTCGACGACGCAGGGCGTCCTATCCCGGCCAGTGCGGCGTCCGCGTCGTCGCCGGACGGCTGCCCGGTCAGGGCTTCGGCCGAGGCAGGTGGCGAGTGGCGTCCGCGCGCATGGGGCCGACCGTGTGCGAGGACGACGGGCCAATGCCCACGCGGAAGACGTCGCGGACCGACAGCGGGCGCGGGGCGTGCCGGGCGGGCACCTGCCCGGAGATGACGGCGCCGCGCCGATCGGAGAGCCGCGGCCGACGGCGCCGGTGCACGCCAGGGGCGCCGGCTTCCTCGGTCGGCGATCGGGGACGTCGCCGCCCCGATCGGAGAGGCTGCCGCGGCGCGGAATGGCTCCAGTATGTCTGGAAGAGGTCTCATCGTTCTCCTCGGTTGCCTATGGGGACGATTCGCGGGCCGACGGCACGTCGCACAGCGGATTCGCGGACGATGGCGCGCGGTGGGATCGAAGCGCTCCCGGCGCGGGGACTCCTGCATTCTAGCCGCGGTCGGGCGGCGGGGAGCGTCTGCGCCGGGCGTTCGACCGCCGTCGGGCCGGGTGCGCGTGCGAGCTGAAGATCCCCGTGCGCATGCCGGGCGTCGCCGCCCGCCGGTGGCCCTATGCTTTGGCATCCGGTTTCCGTCGGTGGTTCGAATGGGCAGGGAGGGAATGGCGATGGCAACCGATCACGCCCAGGTTCTGCGCAGTGCGGGGCTCCGCGTCACCGGACCGCGAGTGGCCCTCATGAAGGTCGCCCGCGACGGGGGCATTCGAGCGTCGAGCAGCTGCGCCAGGGGCGTGCTCGACATCATCGGCTCGGTCTCCACCCAGGCGATTCACGACATCGTCCACGCGCTGACCGACGCGGGGCTGTTGCGCGAGTTCGCTGCTCGAGGGGCTCTGACGCTCTACGAGGTCCACCTCCACGACAACCACCATCATCTCGTCTGCCGCGGCTGCGGCGGGATCGAAGACGTCCCTGCGCCGTCGGCTCGGTGCCGTGCCTTCAGGCGGCCGAGGACCACGGCTATGTCATCGACGAGGCCGAGTGACTACCGTGGCTACTGCCCCGACTGTCAGCGCAAGCGGCTCTGAGCCGACCGGCCGCCCCGCATCGGGTTCGGGCTCACAGCCGGGTGGGCGTTCTGCCCTCCGGGGCGTTTTCGGCTCGACGGGCCCCGCCGTCGCTGCCGCTCGCGCGCGGATTTTTCGCATGCCGGAATGCCGAGCCCGGTGGGCGCGGATGTGCGGCATAATCATGCCGCTTACGGTTACGTAACGAAATACGCTCTGTCCTGGCGAGGCGCCGGGACCGACCGACGGAGGCTCCGTGTCAGAATCCCATGCGCGCATGAACGTCGAGTCCTTCAATCTGGACCACCGGTTCGTCAAAGCGCCCTACGTCCGGGTGGCCGACGTCAAGCGGCTGCCCCACGGGGATGTGCTTGACGAGTACGACGTCCGCTTCTGCCAGCCGAACCGGGGAGCATCTGGAGATGCCGGCCGTCCACTCGATCGAGCATTCGTTCGCCGAGTACGCCCGCAACCATTCGGCGAACGTCGTCGACTTCCTCGCCGATGGGGTGCCAGACCGGCTTCTACCTCATCCTGGCGGGCGAGCCCGACGTCGAGGGGGCGATCGGCCTCGTCTCCCCGCCTTCCGGGACATCCTGGACGCCGTCTGCGCGTGCCCGCCGCCAACGAAGTGCAGTGCGGCTGGGGGCAAACCACAGCCTGACGGGAGCGCAGGAGGCGGTGCGCAGACTGCTGGATGCGTCGAAGGCGAATGGGGTGACGTGTCGCAATGAGCGCGATCAACGCCATCGTCGTAGCGGCGCAGGACGTCGAAATCCAGCCGTTCCTGAAAATCCTGGACGGCCGTGACGCCGCCGCGGCCGACGACGCCGGATCAGGCGGAGCGGGTGGGCGACGGCGGGGATGCCGCTGGCCGGAAGCGCGCGCAAAACCCAGAAAGATCTCCGCGCCGCTCGGGTTCGGGTGGCTCGTGCACACCTCGAACGGCAGGATACTCGCCTTGCGCACGGGCGTCGGCCTGGCGGCCACCGCCGGCGCCCTCGGCTGGGCGCTGTGCCGCGCATTCCGCCCCGCTGCGTGCTGTCCATCGGCTCGGCCGGCGGTTGGCCGGCTCACGCGGGTCCTCGACGTCGTCGCCGGCTCGGCCTACGCCTCACGGGACCGCCGACGCCACGGCCTTCGGCTACGAACGCGGGCAGGGTCCCGCCAGCCGGTCGCCTTCCCGGCGACGAGGACCTGCTCGGCCACGTCGGCGCCGACGTCAAGACCGGTCTCATGCTCTCCGGGGACTCCTTCGTCACCGCACGGAACGTCGGCGACATGCGGCGAGCCTTCCCGAAGGCGCTGACGACCGACATGGAGTCCGCCGCCGCCGCGCAGATCTGCGCTGCCTGGACACCTTCGCCTCCATCCGGTGCGTGTCGGACCTGTGCGGGCTGAGGCCGGCCAGGACTACCATGTGGCCGTCGAAAAGGCCGCGAGCGCGAGCGCGAACGCCGCCGTCAGGGCGCTCGGCGGCTACATCGGGCGGCCGGTCCGCGGCCGGTCCCCTTTTCGACAGGGCCGCCGTCAACGCCGCCCTTCTGCTCATGCTGGCCAAGTCCCGCCGGCTCGAGCCCTCTGCGAACCTCGCCGGGCTGGCCGACGACATCGAAGAGGCCACGCGCGAGCAGCTGAGCGAGACGCCCGGGTTCGTCGACGAGGCGCTGGGGCTGATCGCTGCGGCTCAGGAGGAGATCACCAGCCATCCCGAGGTGTCGATCACCGCCAAGGCTCTACGACGCCGCTCGCGCGGAGCTCATCAAGTCGCTGGGCGGGACGCCCGACTCAGTCAGATCACTGGCCGCCGACGTCCCAGACCGTCTCCAAGCGTTCGAATGGGTACTGGAACGACGCCCTCGCCCAGTTGGGGCTGAGGGTGAGGGCGGGCCGGCAGCGGGGGCTGCGAAGTTCACCGACGAGGACTACCTCGACACGCTTCGCGCCTTTGCGAACTGGACCGAGCGCTTCGGGCCAAACCCACCGTCGCGGCGCTACGGGCGCTGGTTGAATGAGGGCTTCTCCGGGGAGGCGCGGCCCTCGTCGGCGCGCGATTCGCCAGCATTTCGGGACGTGGCGGGCGGCCCCGGCAACCGTTTCGCAATAGCGGGCCGTCTGCCGACACCAGCCGCTCGATTCCGTCATTTCCCGACGGGCATCGGCATGCTCTAGGATGGGAAGCGTATCACACACGTAAGTCGGTTTGCGAACCGCGCCCTCTGATGAGGGAAGAGATCAGCGGCGATCGTCTTCCCCTCATGGGTTATCTCGCCCTCGTGAGCGGGCCAGTGGCGTCATCTCACTCCGTGGCGCCGATCTGATCGAGGATCCACGCCAGTTCGAAGGACTGTTTGTCCCACCGGTCGTAACGGCCCAGCTTGCCGCCGTGGCCGGCCGCCATTTCGATCTGCTCGAGGATGGGCCGGGCGATCGGGTCGTTCGAGAGCGTTCGCGCAGGATCTGCACCCACTTGGGGCTCCACGTAGAAGACGCGGATGTCGTTGAATGACGTGGTGGCGAGGACGGCGGGGTATTCGGCTTCCACGACGTTCTCCGTGGGCGAGTACGACCGCGTACTGTAGATCTCCGGCGAGTCGATCAGGTTTGCCCCATTCCTCCCATTCGCCCACGGTCAATGGCGGTTCGCGGAGGATCGTCGTGAGCGCGTCGACGAAGGGCACATCGGCGTGGATGGCGCGGAACTGGTCGGGGCGAGTTGGCGACGGCGCCCATGAGCAGGCCGCCGGCCGAGACCCTTCGGCCGCCGGGCGCTGGTCGGCCACCCATCCCGAGGAGTGCAGCCACTTCGCGCAGGCGATGAGGGTCGGTGAACGTGTTCTTCTTCTTCAGGAGTTTGCCGTCGTCGTACCAGGCAGCGCCATCTCGCCGCCCCCTGCGGACGTGGGCGAAGGCCAGGACGACGCCGCGCTGGAGGGCTGAGACGTTTATCGGGGCGAACCACGGGTCGTAGGAGACCTCGTAGGAGCCGTAGCCGTATATGAGTCCAGTTCGAGCTCGTCGGGTTCGAGGTCCCGCAGTAGCGATCGTCATGGGGATGTCGGTGCCATCGTCGGCCGTGACCCACACGCCCTGCTGGGCGTAGTCGTCGCGGTCGTGGTTAGAGACCTCCAGACGCTGAGCACGGTGGACTCTCCCGTGTGGGGCAGTGGGACACCCACGTCGCGGGGTCAGGACCGACTCCACCATGTGACGACCTCGCCCGTCTGCCAGTGCGATTGCGGCAGGTGCATGATGGTGGCCGGGTCCTCGGAGGGGACCGGCGTGGCCTGCCGCCACTCGGTGGGCCCCCGCGGCGACGGCCCCGTTGCACGCGGCGCCCCGGGGCATGACGCGCAGCTGCGTCTGTCCGCCCGACCGCGATGGACACGACGGCGAAGTCCCGGTAGAGCGTCGATGCCGACGACGCCTCGCCCGGGCGGGGATGAGGATCGGCGTCCTCCGCCGCAGCCCCGGATCGCGGCGATGGCGACCCTCGAAGTCGGGGCGGTTGGCGTTGTGGACGATGAGCAGGTGGTCGCCGGCGGGTTCGACCGTGTAGTCAGCCCGGCCGGCGGCGCACACGAGGATCGGCGGAGCCTCGATGTCGGCGGCGTCGAAGAGCCGCACCTCGGCCGTCGAGCGCGAGGTCGAGTGGACGATGATCCAGCGGCCGTCACGAGACGGGTAGTGACCGGCGTCGAAACGCTCGTCGTCCTCCTGGAAGAGAGGCGGTCCCGGTCCGTGGGGTGCCGATGCGGTGAGCCCACACCTGCCATGTGCGCCACGACTCGTTCACCTGGCGTAGACGATCGCCGAGGAGTCCGCCGTCCACGCGAGCCCGTAGCCGAGTCCGGAGACGGCGTCGTCGACGACGTGGCCCGTCTCGATGTCGAAGACTCGCAGGCGGAAGTGCTCGTCGCCGACGAAGTCGACGCCGATCGCCCCGAATTTGCCGTCAGGGGACGGGGCGAATCCGCTCGTCGCGAAGTACTCTTCACCCTCGGCCAGGAGGTTGCCGTCCCACACGGGCTGTGCGGCCTGCACGTCGAGGTCCTCGGGACGGCGGCTGACATGGTCAGGGGCCGTCGGGGCCGTCCACCGGGATCCTGAAGACGGCCGGATACTGCTTTCCCTCCCAGGTGCGGGTGAAGTGCCACCAGTCGCCCTCCCTCATGAGCACGCCTCGTGTCGTCTTCACGGGTGCGGGAAGCGAGGCTCGCCCATGATGGCCTCGCGGAGGGGTGGTGGGCGGTCCGCTCTTCGGTCAACGTTCTCGGCTTTCAGCAGCTCGATGAGCTCGGCGCTTTCCTTGTCGCGCATCCACTCGTAATCGTCCACGTAGGTGTGTCCGTGGAAGGTGCGCTCTGTCGGGACTTTCGTGCAATCGGTGCAGGCATACGCATAGCCTACCGTCACGTATCGAAAGAACCCGGGATTCCACCGGCATACTTTTCCCCATGAACGAACCATTGGCCGTCCACCCGTGGGCTGACATCAGCGACGCCGGGAACCATACCTCGGCTGCTTTCGCGCGATCGTCCTCTCGACGGCGGCGAGACGGCTGCGAACACAGGCGAAGGCCACGCCGGGCCGCTTCGGCGCGACGCGCCGGGCTGGGGCGACTCCCGCCGCGCTCGTGGACGCGCACGCCCTCGGCCCCGGCTGCCCGTCGACACGCCGGACGGCGTTCAGAGAAATTCCGCGAGCGCGCCACCGCCAGAGCGTCGGCGAGTTCGTTGGCCGCGTCGCCGGGTATGCCCCGCACCCATTCGACCTCCGTCCGTCCGATGCGGGCCTCGTAGAGGGTGAGGAGGCGTTCGACCAGCTCGCGGTTGGCCACCGGCTTGCCGTCGGCCTTCTTCCAACCCTTTCGACGCCAGGACGGCGCCCACTTCGTCATCGTGTTGATGGCGTACTGGGAGTCGGCGCGGATCAGGAGGTCTCCCGAGGGGCCGACGTATTCGAGCGCCCTGACCAGGGCGGTCAGCTCCATGGCGTTGTTCGTGGTGCGGGCCGCTCCGCCGCTGCGCGCGCGCCGGTGATCTGCTCGACCCAGGCCCAACCGCCGGGGCCGCGGGTTGCCAGCAGGCGCCGTCCGTCGCGACGATCGCGTCGAAGCCCGGACGGACGTCCCCCACGCCACTCGGTTCTACACCACCTGGGCCGCGGGCATCGCGGGCGGGGTCTGCCGGCGTCCGGCCGCGGGTCCGGGAGGCTGCGTCGGAGGCCTGCGGATCGAGGGCTTCGACCGGATCGAGGGCTTCGACCGGATCGGGGGCTTCGGCGCGGGCCAGGTCGAACACGTCCGTCTGGACTTCGCGGCTCGGGCGTCACGCCGAGCTCGCCGGGCACCGCCCTGCCTTCGTCTCCGCCGACTCGGCGGTCGTCGAGGAGGCGCGCGCAGGATCACCGCGACGTCGCGGTGCCAGAGGACGGAGGGGCGTCCGGCCTCTTCCGGTGGACGGTTCTGCGAATCCGTGGCGACGGCCAATCCGGAGGGCTCGGGGCCGTCGGCCAGCCCCGCCGTCTCGAGCATTTCCCTCAAGGCGAACGCGCTCCGTTCCGCAGATCCCGGCCAGTTCGCTTGCCGTCAGCCAGTCGATTTCGTGCGTCATGGGGTTCAGCGTACAGGGCAGCCGGCGAGAAAGCCGGGCCGCACAGGAAGATACACGGTGCGGGAGATAGCGGTGCTTTTTCGCAAGTCTGCCCGGTAGATTTGGACCATTGGGTTCAGTGAAGGAGAAACATGCTGCCCCTTCACGCCTATCGTGAGGCGATCAACCTGGATGAATCACGTTCGCGCCGATCGACGATCCGCGTTCCGACGTCGATCTGCTGCGAATCGCACTCGGCGGGCTCCCCGAACGCCGCTACCCCGACATCACTCCGGATCACGCCATCTTCACCGACAAGGGCTTGGCCTTCGCGCTTCGCTACGAGCTCGTCCTGCGCAGCCCGGGGCCGTTCGACGAGGACGTCGCCGAATCCATCAACATCCTCCTGGCCCGCCATTCGGCGCGGATGGGGCGCACGACCGGCCCCAACCTCATGCGCGTCTCGGAGATGCTGCCCCGCTCGGACTACGGCGCGGCGCGCAACGTCGCGATGTGGCGCGGGGACGTGCGCGAGCTGGTCGCCGACGCCGTGGTCAACGCGGCGATGCCCAATCTCCTGGGGTGCACGGACCCATGCACCCCTGCATCGATAACTACATCCAAAGCCAGGGCGGCCCGTGGATCCGCAACGACTGCGCCATCATCCACGACATCCAGGGGCCACGACGACGAAGTGGGCCACGCCAAGATCACGCGCGGGTACCGCCTTTCCCGCCAGCACGTGCTGCACACCGTCAGCCCGCATCTGGAGCAACGCAAGGTGACCGAGGCCGACCGCGCCGCCCTCGCCTCGTGCTACACGTCCTGCCTGGACCTGGCCCTGGAGAAGGGGCGACATCCACTCCGTCAGCTTCTGCGCGCTGTCAGCAGGGAAGAACAACTTCCCTTTCGCGGAGGCCACGCGCATCGCTCTCGACTCGGTCGACCGGTGGCTCCAGTACCATGGGACGGACGTCATCGAGCTCGTCATCTTCAACATCTTCGAAGACGAGGACGCCGAAGGATACATGCACGCTCTCAACAACTGGGTGGAGGGACTGAATGCCAGGCAACAACTCGCAGACGCATATGCCAAGGCCGGCGGAAGGCCGCCGCCTCAGGGGCTCCGTCCAGGAGGGACGGCGCAGGGGACTGATCGCCGTGCTGTCGGTGTTCGTAGGCGTCTTGGTGGCGTCCCTGGTTCCGGCCGCCCTGCAGCCCTGGAGGAAGGGAGACGACGCCGGCTCGAAGGAGAGCGCAACCCCATCGGCCTCCGGCACCACCTTGACCGTGACGGGCCGGAGGGCAAGCTCGCCGAGAAGAAGGGCTGGCCGCACCCCGGGATTTCATCCCCTCCGTGTCCGAATCGAACAAGCAGGGTCATCGCCAAGATCCCGAAGCTCGACGACTCGAGCGGACGAACGCTCGGACCGGCTGATGCGCCCGTGACGGTCCGGGTCTTCTCGGACTTCTCCCTGCCCCCTGTGCACGAAGCTCCACAACGACTCGATGGACTCTCTGATAAAGCGGGCGAAGGCGGGCAAGATACGCCTGGAGTGGCGCAACTTCGTCATCTTCCAGCAATACGGTTCGGACAAGGCCGCCCGCGAGCGCTCGCCGCCGCACAGCAGGGGAAGATGTGGGATTGCATTGCGGCCCTGTACATGGACGTCAAGAACCCGCAGGGCACGCAGTACACTGACGAGACCGTTCAGGCCATCGCCAAGAACGCCGGTTTGAACATGACGAAGTTCGACAAGGCCTATTCCTCGCAGGCGGTCACGAATACCTTGAACGAGGAATCCCAGCTTGCCGAGCGACATCGGGTTGACGGGCACTCCCGCTCTGCTCGTCGGCGAGGCCTTCGTGCCGGGCGCCTACCTGACGAAGACCCTGATGAACACGGTCACGATGCAGGGCGGAGCTGGCCAGCAGAAGCGATAAGCGCGGCGGCCGCCGCCGCAAGGTGGAGGCCAGAAGGAGGAGCCACCGCGTCCACGCGACGCACCGTACTATCAACTGTGCGGCGCCGTCGGCGTCCGGCGGGCCTGCGGCTCAGTCCTGCTGCCAGGTGTGCCATAGCCGGGCGTATTCACCCTCGCGCGACGAGTTCATCATGGGTGCCGAGCTCGGCCAGGCGGCCGTCGATCATCGCCGCCACGCGGTCGGCGTCGTGACGGTGTACAGACGGTGGGCGATCGAGATGACCGTCCGCCCCTCCAGGACTCGTGAGAGGGCGCGCTCCAGGGGCGTGCCGCGTTCGGGTCCATGAGCGAGGTCGCCTCGTCCAGGACGAGCATTCCCGGGTCGAGCAGGACGATGCGCGCCAAGGCGATTCTGCTGCGCCTGAGCCGGGGTCAGCGTTTTCCCGCCCGACCCGACCCGGGTGTCCAGGCCCTCGTCCAGGTCGTGGACCCATGCGGCCTCCACGGCTGCGAGCGCGGCGAGCATCTCCTCCCTGGCCGGCGTCCTCTCTGGCCAGGCGAAGGTTGTCGGCGAGCGTCCCGACGAACACGTGGTGTTCCTGGGTGACCATCGCCACCGTCGAATGCAGCGCCTCCTCGGGGATCCGCGTCACCTCGGCGCCCCCGACGGCGATCGAGCCGTGCGAGGGAGGGTTGATCCCCGCCACGAGGCGGCCCAGCGTGGATTTGCCGGCTCCCGAGGGGCCGACGATCGCCAGCCGCTCCCTTCGCGCACGTCCAGGCTCACGCCGTGGAGCACCTCTTCTCCGTCGCGATAGGAGAATCGCACGTCGGCGATCGCCAGGTCGCCGCCGCAGGGCGTCCGGTCGGTCCACAGGCGCGCGGCGTCCGGTCGGCCGGCTCGCGCATCCGGCGTTCGCCCGGCATTCGGGGACTGTCGATCCGCCGAGATTTCCGGGATTCTCCCGCTCTGCGGCCGAGGCCTCATCACGCTGCCCGTCACGGGGCGTCCCGTCGTCGGCAGGCCCGGCGCTGGGAGCTCCGTCGCCGAGGGGCCTGTTCGACGCCGAAAATCCGGGCGAAGGAGGCCGCGGCGAACTGTATCTCGTCGACCCACCATCCGATGATCCACAGGGGTTGCGCAGTTGAAGCGCGTAGAGGGCGACGGCGGTCACGGTCCCCAGGGTGGTGCGCCCGTCGGCGATCATGCCGGCTCCCACGAGGACGACGAGGAGCACGGGCAGGAGACGATGATCTGCATGCCCAGCGCGAGACAGGGCCGCGGACCCATCCCGTGTAGCGCTCGTTGCGCCACATCTCCCGAATGAGCGTCCACTCGGGCCACGCGCACCGGCCGCAGGCTCTGGGCGTCGGCGGTCGCGTTCTGCTCGACCGTCTCCGAGACGACGCCGGACATCCGCGCGCGCACCGCCGAGACCGCGAGGTAGGCGGGGATCGCGCGGCGGAGGTACCAGCGGATCGCGTAGAAGAGCGGGATGACCGGTACGACGGCGAACGCTCCCAGACGCAGGTCGGTCAGAGTGCGGCGCCGATGGTCGTGACGATCGCTCATGGCCAGGACGAGGATGCGGTTGGCCCCTGCTGAGGAGGCCTTGGACTTTTTCGATCGTAGGTCGTGCGGCCGAGCATGTCGCCTGTTCCGGCCGCCTCGACGGTGCCGAGCGGCAGTGGGTGACGGCCCACACGACCCTGTCGCGCAGTTCCGTCAGGACCCGTTCGGCCAGGCAGTGTGGCTGTACTCGCCCAGTAGCCGACGGCCGTCTGCACGACGACACGGCGCACAGCACGAGGATGCCGGCGCGGACGGGCCCCGGCCCGCGCCCTGGGACACGGCGTCGATCGTGCGCCCGATGAGGACGGGGCGACCACGCCCATGAGCGCCACAGTCGGCTGCAGGGCGAGACGAGGCGAAGTCCGCGCGCCGTCGCCGCAGGATCGCCGCAGGCGCCGGCGAATGGTCCGCGAATCGGCGACCGGCGATCTCATGCGCCCTCCCTCGGTGGACGACGGTCCGTAGGCCGGGTCGGCCAGCAACCGGCGATGGTCCCACGCAGAACCGGAACTCCGTCGACGAGGAAGACCACTTCATCGCACACCGCCAGAACCAACGGAGAACCGGTGACCACCACGAGTCGTCCTCCTCGCTCCTCAACGCGGCAAGGCGACCGGCGATCCGAGCCTCGGTATGCGAATCCACCGCACTGGTCGGCTCAACCAACACTAAAATCGCCGGATCCAACGCCAACGCGCGGGCCAGAGCGACCCGCTGACGCTGCCGCCGGACAACGACCGCCCACGCTCAGCGATCCGACCATCCAGCCCGCCCACAACCGACGAGACAACATCACATCCATCAGCCACATCCAGGGCGCGGAGAAGTCCGGATCGGCCGGGTACGGCCCGGCGGGTTCGGCCATCGCCTCCTGGATCTCGCCGCCGGGGGCCAGCACGTCCGCGACCTGGTCCCCGGACGGTCGCGGCTCGGGCGGGCGGGCGTTCGGCCCCATGAGGGTTGGATCGCAGGCTGCCCATGCACAGCTCCGCGACCGGGCCGGAGAGGAGGACGTTGGCCCGGACCTCGGCGACGGGGTAGGCCCGCAGGTCGATGTCGTCGGCGTAGGCGGTGTGGGCGTCGTCGACGCGCGCTATGTGCGAGGCGATGCCGGCCGTCTCGGCGGGGACGCCGAGACGAGGGCGGTGAGCCTGCCGGGCTCGACGCGCACTCCCGTGGCTGCGTCGGTCAGGGCCGTGGCGGCCCAATCCCGGCGGGCAGGGGCGGGGTCGACGGCCGCGTCGCTCACCAGGTAGTCGGCGCTGAGGGATCCGGGAGAGCTTCTTGACGCCCACCCAGGCGCGGGTGCCGTTGTGGACGGTCTCCGATAGGGCGCTCAGGGGCATTTCGAGTGCAGGCGGTGAAGCCGTAGAAGGTGACGAGCTCGCCGACGGTCATTCGCCCGTGTGGGCCATCCACAGCCCTCCGCCGACGACCGCGGCGGTGAACAGGGCCGGGCCGGCGTTCTCGACCGTGTGGAGGGCGGCCCGGAACCGCGCCCGCCCGGATGCCCGCCTCCTGCACTTTGAGGGACTGGGCGCGGTATCGCTCGTTGTAGACGTCCTCGCCGCCCACGCCACGCATCACTCGCAGCCCGGCCACTCCGTCGGTGGCCAGGGACGTGAGGATCCTTTGTTCTTCGCGCTGTTCGGACAGGCGTTTCTGGAGCGGTCTGATGATCCAGGAGACGAGGGCCATGACGAGGGGCATCCCCACCGCGACGAAACAGACCCAGCGGCGCCGACGTGCGGAGCATGAGCGCGAGTGACGACCACGAAGGCGACGGACGACCCGATGGGCCTCGGGGACGAAGGCGATGAGGCCGCCGAGTCGGTCGTGGTCCTCATGTGATCGCGGCGACGATGTCGCCCGAGGGCACGTCCCGTCCGACGTCGGTGCGCCGCCCGAAGACAACCCGGGTGAGCCGACGGGCCCGGGCTCCATGCGCTGCGCATCCACAGCATGACGGCGCAGAGGTCGGCCATGCCCATCAGGCACAGGTAGAGGACCAGCCCCGAGTACCACAGGACTCCCGGCAGGATGGCGCGGGTGAGGCCGGCCTGGATGCCCGAATCGAGCATGCTCCCCACGGTCCACGGCAGTAGCGCGAGGGCGACGTAGCTCAGGCAGCTCACCAGGGAGTAGGCGGCGAGGATCTTCCAGTTGTCGCGGAAGGCCTTGCCCATGATCGCTCCCGGCGCGGCCGGGATGCGGTCAGCTCCCCACGGGTTCGCGCATCCACGCGGGCCACTTGCGCGGTTCGCGGACCAGGCGGATCTTCGCCGCGGGAGAGTCCGAGGGAGCCTCGTCGCCGAGATGCTCGGGTGCGCCGGTGTTCCCTGTGTCCGTTGAGGCCGTGGCCATTGAGGCGCGGGCGCGCCCGCGGGAAGGCCGGGCATACGCGTGAGGGGCGTGAGAGGATTGTGAAGATTTGTGTGACATGATCTGCTTTCCGGCGGCAGGCGCGCCGAGATGAACCTGCTTGCGGGCATGGCGATCGATCGGTGCCACGCTGCTGTGCACGGCATGCCCAGGGCTCGGTTACAGATCTTCATGGAGTGAGGGTTAACACCCCGAGCGTCCGTGGCGAAATCGCTTTGGATGACCTGGACGACGCCGTCCGCGATTAGGACCCCGAGGGGAGAAATCCGGGCTTCTCGAAAGCGCCGACGAGCCAGACCGGTAGCGCCCCGCGACGCCCGCGGAGATATCGGCACGGCTCCCGGCGACGGCTTGTGCCGGCGTTAACGCCCCTGATAGGAAACATCGGTCCCGCTTCCCACCCGGTCCGCAGGGCGAACGGTGGCCGCGGGCCGGGACGAGCAAAGCCTCCAAGCGCCGCACATGCGAGGCAGTCTTTTTCGAACATGAGGTGGGGCTTTCCAGAGCACTCGAACGGCAAGGTAAACTCAGCAATATGAAGACGGCCCTTGAAGAAATCCGTCGCGCGGTCGAGCTGGAATGCTACCTGCCAGCTTTGGCGTTGGCACTGACTATTCCAGATGTCTGCGGCAAATCATCATACCCGGAAGATCCTATCGTCCGTGATCGCTACAAAATTGGTTCGACGAATGGGTTAAACCACGTTATATCGTCAGTGCAATTCACACTTCCGACGGAAAGTTACAAACCCATTGCGATGGTCGCTACTTTAATGAGTTATTTATGTTATAAATTGCGCTGTAGTCTCCTGCACGAAAAATAACGATCATATCCAAAATGAAGTAGGAGAAATCTTGCCAGATGAAGAGAATGGCATTGCATATAAGTATGAATTGAATTAGTCGCCAATAGTTGCGATTCCTTCTGAATTTGGTCTGGCCTCGCACCGCTGGTGAACCAATCATCAAGACCATACGAGTGCGGATAGACATCGGAACTCTATGCGTTGATCTGTGCGATAGCGCTGAACGTTTCCTCGCGGGTCGAAGTGAAGACGACATTCTTGCTCACAATGTTTCCTACAATAACTTTGCGAAACTACGTGACAGACTGGGTGGGCACACAGAAATGAAAACATTTCTACACATTCAACCATTTTTCGCATAAAAACAGCTATTATACTTGAATTCTGATAAGAAACAGCGCCTGGAGAGGTACCGGGCAGAATTTCTCAAAGGTGTCCACAGCGCCTTGCCCCGTGCGCAATCGGCTGTTCTCACGGCCGTTGGGCATGGGGCATCGGGGACTTGTCGCTATGGCGTTTTCGCCTCAGCTTCCGCCGCCCTCTCGCTCCTTGCAGGCCGCCCTCGCCCCCGCATGGGTCCGGCGTGGGGATCCCTGCCGGCCTTGGCGAGCGGGCGCGGCGCAGGATGATCTCGATCTGGGCGTTGATCGAGCGCAGATCGTCGGCAGCCCATTTGGAGATGGCTGCGTGGACCGCCGGGTCCAGCCTGAGCAGGACCTGCTTGCGCCTGCTGTCCGCCATCGTCATTCAGGCGTACAGGGAGCCGGTGTTGACCACGGGCTGGGTGCGCTGGTCGGAGCATGGGACCACCAGCGGGTTCGAGACCATCTGCGCTCGGCGCTCGTCGTCCATGGCGACGATGTCGCATGTCCTCCAGGCGCCTGAGCGCCTGGTCCACCATGGTGACCGCGCCTTCCACGATCTGCTCGCGGGCGGCGATGACGGCTCCGGCCTGCTGGCGTTGAAGCATGGCCTGGAGCGATCTCGGGCGCGTAGGCCAGGGAGGAGATGCGGACCTCGATGATCTCCAGCCCGGCCAGCGCCACGCGGGCGGCGACTTCTCGGCCAGCTCCGGAGGAGACCAGGTCAGTGCCCCCGCGCAGGATGTCACGCCGGGCCCCGGCTCGTCGTAGGGGTGGGTCGTGGCGACGTGGCGCAGCGCGGATCCGGCCTGAGCCTCGATGAACTCCTGGTAGTCCTCGACGGCGAAGACGGCCTGGGCGGTAGTCGGCCACCTGCCACACGACGATCGCGGCGATGTTCACCGGGTTCCCGTCGAGGTCGTTGACCTTGAGCTCGTGGGTCTCGAAATTGTGGACCTGATGGAGACCTTCTTGCCGAGCGTGAGCGGGGGACGAGTATCAGCCCGGTGCGCCAGGCGGTGCCGACGTACTTGCCGAAGGGATGGCGCACGCTCGTCTCGCCCGGCGAGACGATGGCCAGGGAGGTGGCCAGGGAGCGAAGCGATCACGCCGATCGTCCCGACGACGATGCGCAGCACGGCCAGCGGGCCACCCGCCTTCACGGCGATGGCCCCCGTCACGATCAGCACGATGGAACCGAGCCATGGCCGCCAGCGAGCGCGGCGACCAAGAAGCGGCGCTCGATCCGGATGACCGGACGTGCGTCTCGGTGATGTCGACCCGAGCGGGATTCTGGCGCCGTGCTCAGTCGGGTCGATGAGTTCGTTCGGATGGACCGGACTCTGGGCGGCCGGGCGGTCAGGTCGCCGATTCGTCGTCGGTGGCGGGCATCATGATCTCCTTTTCGGCGTCGGCGTGCGGGAGGGTCTCTCCTCTCGGGAAGCGTACCGGCGCTATCAATATGATAGCTATGAGAAGCCGCAATCCTCGGAGTTCACGGCGGCCGAGGATCGACGGGCCGCCATGCCGCGGTAGCCGCCGCAGCGAAGGCCGACCGCACTCGCCGCGCACCGGCGTGCGTATCCGCCCGGTCTGACTCAGGCCGCCTCGGTGAAGGCGGTTCCGTCCCGAGGCTCATCGGTTCGCTGCCTGCCTCACCGGGAACTGGGCGTGCGGCCCGCGTCCCGGCGAAGGTCCGCCGAGACAGAAAAAGGATGCATCGGAGAGTGGATGCATCCGTACTGTGGTGCTCAAGGGGAGTTGAACCCCACGCCCTTTCGGGCACACGGACCTGAACCGTGCGCGTCTGCCTATTCCGCCACTTGAGCGTACGCTGTCAGCGGCTTACAGCATATTAGCCGTGAGCGACTTTCCAAGTCGAAGCGCTGTGAAGCCGACGACGCCCCCTGCGCCGCACCCACCCTCCCATAACCGCCGGCATCTGCGGAGGCGTGAGCATAGCGCCTCGCGTGGAGCTGAGCCGCTGACGATCAGCGATGTTCACCATGAGAGTCCGGGATGCCTCCCGGAGAAACCCTGTATCGTAAAGGCGGTACGCCGTACGTGAGACCTCCGTGACGGTGTCCCGCGCGTTCCCTGCAGGGCCGACTGGCCTGTCGGGCGCCGGAGACGCTGGCGCCTTGGGAGTTGAAGTTCATCGGCGCGGACAAAGCGGCTAGAGTAGCCGAGCCGAAAGCCGTCGGCGCGGCCGAGACGGTCAGGAGGTGTCCAGTGGGCGCATTCGACAAGTTCGAAAGAGGCGTGGAAAAACGCCGTGGCCTCGGTCTTCTCGCGCGCTTTCCATTCGGAGCTCAAACCCGTGGAGATCACGTCCGCGGTCAAGAAGGCGATGGACGAGAACGCCTCGACCATGACTCGTCAGCGCACCATCGGTCCCAACGACTTCACGGTGAATCTCTCCCCGGGATCGCGAACGCCTGGCCCAGTGGAGCGAGGACTCGCTGGCCGAAGAGATTGCGGGGACGGTCACCGCGTACGCCTCGAGCAGGGACTACACGCTCCTGGGTCCCATTCGCATACGGTTCGCGACCAAGAGCGAGCTGAAGCCGAGCAGTCTCCAGGTGGAAGCCTCGATCAAAGGGGGCGGCCGCTCCGGTCACGTCGAGTACCGCATCGGGTCACCCGATCATCCAGGTCGGGCAGGATCATACCCGCTGACCGGGTCGGTCACGCGTGATCGGACGCGGTTCGGAATGCGACATCACGGTGGACGACACCGGCATATCGCGTCGGCATCTCGAACTGCGGGTGACGCCTCGCGGCGTCATCGCAACGGATCTCGGCCCACGAACGGCAGTTTCGTCGAGGGCCATCGAATCACCGCGGCCACGCTGGTGGATGGGAACACCATCACCATCGGCCGCACTAACATCATGTTCTGGAATTCTACGGGGCTCGCATGAGGCACTTGTCTTTACACTTTTGAGAATCGGCTTCCTCGCCCTCCTGTGGATCTTCGTGTTAGCGGTCCTCATGACGTTGCGCCGCGACGTCTACGGCACGCAGGTGAAGAATCGCGGAGTGGCTTCCTCCCTCTTCCCGCCGCAGCAGAGGGTCTCGCCGTAAGGCGACGCAGGCGAAGTCGTCGTCTCCAGCACGAGCAGCAGGCGGGCCTACACAGCCGACTCTGCTCACGGTGACGGCCGGTCCCTCGCGGGGACGACGCTGCCTTTGGGCAGCGCCCAGATCATCGTCGGGCGCTCGCCGGATTCCGCGCTGGTGCTCGACGACACCTACTCGTCGGCCCGCCACGCGCTTCTACCAGTCGGACGGCGCCTGGTGGGTTGAGGATCTGGACTCGACGAACGGCACGTACGTAGGGGCAGCGCATCAGCACGCCGCGGCAGATCGCGCCGGAATCCCTCGTGGTCATCGGGAGAACGACGATGGAGCTGCGCTGATGGGAATCCAACTTCGTTTCGCGGCGTATTCGGACGTCGGCCTCGTCCGCTCGAACAATCAGGACGGCGGCTACGCCTCCCCCAACCTCCTCGTGCTCGCCGATGGAATGGGCGGAGCTGCTGCAGGAGACGTCGCCTCCTCGGTGACGCGTCGGGCACCTGGCGGCCCTCGACGACGACGTGTACGGCGCCGACGATCTGCTCCCCGTCTTGCGCAAGTCGGTCAACGAGGGCGCACGTCGACCTCGTCGAACGGGCTGAGAACGACCCGAATCTGGCCGGGATGGGCACGACGTGCATCGCCCTGCTCCGCTCGTCGAACAAGCTCGCCATGGTTCACATCGGCGATCTCGCGGGCCTACCTCCTGCGCGCGACGGCAAGCTCGCGCAGGGTGACCCACGACCACACCCTCGTCCAGTTCCTCGTCGACCACGGCCGCTCACGCCCGAGGAGGCCGAACACCACCCCAAGCGGAACGTCATCATGCGGGCCCTGGGCGACACCCCGGGCGACGTCGAGACTCGACGAGTCCGTGCGCGAGGCGATGCCCGGCGACCGCTGGCTGCTGCTGTTCGGACGGGCTGTTCGGCGTGGTCGCCCACGAGACGATCGAGGAGACCCTCAGCCGGAGTGAACTCTCAACGCGGCGGGGAGAGGCTCATCCGAACTGGCTCTGCACGGCGGCGCACGCCGGACAACGTCACGGTGGTGCTGGCCGAGGTGGTCGACGATTCCGGACACCGGGTCGATCCAGCGCAGCCAGCAGCCGATCGTCGTCGCTCGGCGGCCGTCGACCATCGGCGCCCTCCGCGGCGGGAAGTCCGCGGCGGCGAAGGCGGCGCCCTGCCCCCGGCGTCGGCGGACTCCCCGGACACCGGCCGGAGCCAGGACCAGAGTCAGGACGAGGCGGCTGCACCGGAGGGGCCGAGCGCCGCCGTTCGCGCGGGTTCTGCCAGAGTAGCGGTCCTCTTCGGCGTGTCTGGCGATAATCGGCGCCGTGCTCTTCGGTGCCTACACGTGGACGCAGTCGCGATACTACGGGCCTCCCACAACGGCCGCGTGACGATTCACTGGGCATCTCCCAGTCGCTGGGACCCACACGCTCTCCCACATCCAGGAGGAGACGGACATCAGCTGGAGCACCTGCAGCCGGTCGCCCAGAACGCACTGGAAGCCAACATCTCCGGGTTCCTGAGGAGCCCGCAAGGTGATCTCCGAATCTGAGGGAGGAGATGGCCACAACCGTCCACGAATCCTCCACTGCGCCGACATGCGCCCGCGCCGGCTCCAGGCTCGCGGCCCTCTCTGCCAGCGCGTGGCGCTGCGCGCAGTGCCTGACGGCGCCGCATCGAACGGAGCGGTGTGATGAGCGTTGTAACCCAGACCTGACGCCGACGGAGTCGTTTCTCCGAGGCGGCTCTTCTCATCATCCCCGTCGGCATCGGAGTCGGCGCCTTCTGCCTGGCCCACCTGAGCTGGAGCAGCGGACTCCCATCGTCCCTCCCCGTGATCCTGGTGGGGGTCGGTGGCGATCGCCATCGTCGGGCACATGGTGATCCGCCATTTCGCCAGCTACGCCGATCCCGTGTTTTCCCAGCGCTCTGGCCCTCAACGGCCTGGGTCTGGCGATGATCTACCGGCATCGACATGGCGTCCGGGACCGATCAGGTCAAGAACCAGCTCGTTCTGACGGTCGCCGCGATCGTCTTGATGGTCATCACCGTCGTGGCTGCGCAATCACCGGGCCTTGAGGGCGGTACACGTGGACGTCCCTCTTCGTGGGAATCGGCTTCTGCTCCGCCTGCGTCCCGGGGCTGGGACAGGACGATCAACGCCGCGCGCATCTGGATCCGCCCTGGTGGGTTTCTCCTTCCAGCCCGCCGAGTTCGCGAAGATCTGCTTCGCCGTCTTCCTTCGCCGGATACCCGTCTCGGAGCGGGACAACCCTTTACCCTGGCGGGGCCTAAATTCCTGGGGATGCGCCTGCCCCTGGCGCGTCACTTCGTCCCCATCCTCACGGCCTGGGCCATCTGCATGGGGGTCCTCGTCATGGAGCGCGACTTCGGCACGGCCATCCTCTTCTTCGGCCTGTTCGTGGGATGCTCTACGTGGCGACGGAGCGCATCTCGTGGATCGTCATCGAGCGGCCTCCTCGCGACGGTCGTGTCGTCGTTGATCTACCAGGTGACCCCGCACATCCAGGCGCGGTTCGTCATATGGCTCCACGCCCTGGACTCCAACGTGTCACAACGACAAGCACGGTTCCTATCAGATCGTCCAAGGCCTGTTCGGAATGAGGTCGGGGGCCTGTTCGGCACAGGACTGGGCCAGGGTACCCCACCAAGGTCTATGCGGCCAACTCGATTTCATCGTCGCCTCCTTCGGCGAGAGATCGGCCCGATCGGGCTGCTGGCCCTGCTGTGCATCTACCTGATGATCATCGTCCGCGGCCTGCGCACCGCGATCGTCCTGCGCGACGGCTTCGGCAAACTGCTCGTCACCGGGCTGGCCTTCACGATCGCGCTCGCAGTGCTTCGTGGTCGTCGGCGGCGTCACACGGGTCATCCCCTGACGGGTCTGGCGATGCCTTTCCTCGCCCACGGCGGGTCGGCTCTGCTAGCCAACTGGACGATCATCGGGATCCTCATCCGGATCTCGGACGTCGCGCGCAGCCCGCGGCCGCCGATCCCTGCCTCCTGAGGACGTCCTCAACGTCATTCCGGCTTTGGAGAAGGAAACCGGCTCTCAGACGGCGAATGATTCCACTAAAACACAGGTGGTGAAGCTGCGAACTGACCCGATTCGTTTGCTTTGCAGCACTCGTCTCGCCATGTTCCTCTCCCTCATGGCGATGGCGACGCCCTACCAGTTCTTCCAGGCGCCCTCCTCAACGCGGATTCACGCAACGTGCGGTCGATGTACCGCCAGTACAAGGTGAAGAGGGGACCGATCATCGTGAACGGAGACGATATCGTCTCCTCCTCCCCCTCAAAGACGAAAAGGATCACCACAGGTTCCAGCGCAAGTACAAGGACGGGTCGACCTACGCCCACGTCACCGGGTACATGTCGACGGTCTTCAACTCGACGACCGGGATCGAGAGGCCGAGAACGGCGTGCTCGCCGGTTCGTCGGATTCCCTAGCGTCTCAGCGTTTCCAGGAGCTCATCTCCGGGGAGGAACAGCGCGGCGGCGGAGTGGAGCTGACGAGTCGACCCAGCCACGCAGAAGGCCGCGGTCAAAGCCCTCAACGGCCAGCAGGGGCTCGGTCGTCGCCCTCGGTCCGAAGGCAGGGGGCGATCCTCGCGCAAGTCTCCCTTCCCAGCTACGATCCCAACAGCTGGCCTCCCACGAGCGGGAGTCGGTCCAGAAGGCCTGGAACAGTCTCGCATGGAGCAAGGAGCCCCTGATCAACCGGGCCATCGCGGGCGAACAGTACGCCCCCGGCTCGACGTTCAAGATGCTCACGGCCGACCATGCTGGAGAACTCGGCCTCACGCCGGATTCGACCGTCGATGCGCCGAACAGCTACACGCCTCGGGACGTCGCACTCGATCCAGAACCCGGGCGAGCGTCCCCTGCGGCGACGGCTCGGGCCGGGTAACCCTGCGCGAGGCCTTCATCGAGTCGTGCAACACGCCGTTCGCCAAGGGCGGGGTCTCCGTGGGCGCGGACAAGATGGTCGAGCAGGGGAAGAAATTCGGGTTCGGCACCACTTTCGAGGACACCTGCAACGGGTTTCTCGCCTCGCGCTTCCCTGAAGCCGGGTTCGACCGCGGCGCTGGCGATGGACAGTTTCAGGCGCAACGCGACATCCGGGTCACCTGCAGAGTGGCGATGATCGGCGGAGGGATCGCGAACGACGAGTCGTCACTGAAGCCCCACGTCATCAAACGAACTCACGTCCGATTTGGAGACCGTCTCTAAAACAAAGCCCAAAGCAATTCAGCAGGGCGATGAGCGATAAGACGGCGAAGTACATGCAGGAGATGATGGTTGCCGACGTCACTGCGGGACTGGACACCGCGCCGCCATCGAGGTGTCCGTGGCAGCAAGACGGGTACGGCGGAGATCAGCGCCTCGACTCCACCTCACGTGGTTCGTTGGCTTTCGCACCGGCCAACGATCCCAAGATCGTCGTGGCCGTGATCGTTGAGAATTCTGGCAATGCGGGATGGAATGGCGACGGCGGGTCCGTGGCCGCTGGCTGCCCGGGAGGTAATGAAAGCCAAGTTGGGAGTGTCATGAGCACGCAATACGACACGTTCGACACGAGGGACAGGTGACAGACGTGAGCAACGTTCCCCGTGTCTTGGGCAACCGCTACGAGATAGGCGATCCTCATCGGCCGTGGCGGTATGGCGCAGGTCCACCTGGGTTACGACACCCCGGTTGTCTCGCACGGTCGCCATCAGGTACTGCGAACGGATCTGGCTGCAGACCCGATGTTCCTCGCTCGCTTCCGTCGTGAAGCCCAGCTCGGCCGCAGCGCTGAACCATCCGTCGATCGTCTCCGTCTACGACACCGGCGAAGAAACCATGGACACCCCGACGGGCCAGCAGATCTCCCTGCCGTACATCGTCGCCGGGACGTGCGGGGGCGCACCGTCGCGGCGTTGTTGAGCGACGGTGAGCCCGTGCCGCTCAACGACGCCGTCCAGATCGTCGTCGGGTGCTCTCCGCGCTGGAGTACTCTCACCACGAGGGCATCATCCGATCGGGACATCAAACCCGGCAACGTCACTTGATCACGCCGGACGGCAGATCAAGGTGATGGACTTCGGAATCGCCCGCGCCATCGCGGGATTCGGCTGCGACGATGACGCAGACGAACTCGGTGGTCGGCACGGCCCAGTACCTGTCCCCGAGCAGGGCCAGGGCGAGGTGGTCGACACCCGCTCGGACCTGTACTCGACCGGATGCCTGCTGTACGAGCTGCTCACCGGCAAGCCGCCCTTCACAGGCGATTCCGCTGTGGCGGTGGCGTATCAGCACGTCTCGGAGACCCTCGAAGCTGGCCTCGAGGTCCATCCGAGATCTCCGAGGAGATCGACTGGTCGTGATGAAGTCGCTGGCCAAGCGCCGCGAGGACCGCTACCAGAACGCGGCCGAGTTCCGCAACGATCTTCTGGCGGCCGCACGGGGGAAGGGTCAACGCCCCGCCGCCACGGCGTGGGACTCCGCGCCGGTCGCCGCCCGGCGGCACCTGCAGGTGGCGATCGGCTCAGGAGTACTACCCTCCCTCATCTGCGGCCACTTCGGCTACGACGGCGACGGGCGTTCAGCCCGCCGTCGCTCCAGCGAAAAAGTCCGGCGCAAGAACCGGCTCATGGTCTGGCTGGGGTGGCCTTCCTGGCCATCGCCGGCGTCGCCGTCGCCATAGCGATGAACATGGGCGGCGGACTCCTCGACCGCCAAAGTCCCCACTATGGCGGAGATGGACGAATCCCGCGCCAAGGCCACTGTGGAGAAAAGCGGGCTTCAAGTTCAGCAAGGAGACGATCAGGCTTCCTCGAGCGTCAAGAAGGGGCTTTTCGTCTCCTCGTCTCCTAAGCCCGGCTCGTCCCTCGAAAAGGGCAAGACGGTCACCGATCCATTTCTCCTCGGGGCCCTCGGCGCGGGATCACGGTACCCGACGTCACCGGCATGACCCAGGAGAAGGCGACGGCTGCACTCGAGAAGGTCGGATTGAGACCGGCAACGTCACGACCATCAACTCGTCGGACGTCGCGAAGAACACGGTGGCCAAGACGTCGCCTGCCGCAGGCGAAACCGCCGAATCCGGCTCCCAGGTCACCCTATACACAGCCGCCGGAGCACTAAAACGCCCGATGTCATCGGGAAGACAGCCGAGCAAGCGAAGTCCGACCTCCAGAACGCCGGAGTTCAAGTCCACGGTCGTTCATACCAGCGGGTGTCGAGCCCGAACCAGGATGGCAAAGTCCTGGTGCAGAGGCGGTCGGGGAACACGGTCACCATCACGGTCGGCCGCTACACCTCGGAGCCCAGCGCTCCGACGGACCCGACCGGCGGCGGGCAACAGACCACCTACCCCGACCGAGATCCACCCCACGCCGGCGGCTCCCACCACCACGCCGGCGGCTCCACGACCGCGCCGACGACGCAGCACAACCCGACCCCACGGGCGGTGGCGATAACGGCGGCGGCTCGGGCGGCAACAACAATAGCCAGGAAGCGGCGCTCAGGGCAACAACGTCAACTGACGCCTACAGCTCGAACAGCGAGGGTGGGGCGGCGGATTGCCCGCTGCCCCACCCTCTACGATCTCTCCACATACCCACGATCGACAGCCTTGTGCGCGACGAACCCTCGCCTCTCAGGCGCCGGAACGCGCCAGACTGATTCGCGCTACCTTCGCAGCAGCGGCGCCTGTGCCGTCGGCAGCGGCCAGGCGCCGTCCTGGCCACACAGAACCAGCCAATCTGCGAGCATCCGGTGCCCGCCTTCCGTTATGACCGACTCGGGGTGGAACTGGACGCACAGGCAGGTGCACATGCTGAAGCCCCATGATCACTCCGTCCCGGGTTCGGGCCGTGACTTCCAGCTCGCCCCCACGGTTCCGGGCTCGACCGTCGGGGGTGGTAGCGGGTGACCCTCAGAGGCGAGGGCAGGCCGTCGAACACGCCGACGCCGGTGTGCTCGATGAGGGACGTCTTTCCGTGCCGAAGCTCCGGGGCGTGCAGAAACCGTCGCCCGAAAGCTTCGCCGAGGCCTGGTGCCCCAGGCACACGCCGAGCATCGGCGTGTGCGAGTCGGCGCATTCGGCGATGGCGGCCATGGACGCCCCGCATTGCAGCGGGCGTTCCCGGTCCCGGTGAGACGAGCACGCGCCGTCGTGGCGGGGATCGAAGCCAAATCGACGACGTCGTTGCGCACAACTCGTCGCCGAGGCGCCCAGCAGGCGCAAATAGTCGACGATCGTGTAGACGAAGCTGTCGTAGTTGTCGATGACCGAGGAGGCGGGCCATGTCAGCCCACCGTGTTGTCGAAGGCGGGAAAGTGTTGGCGACCCAGGGGAACACCCACAGGGAACAGGCCCGCGACCACGGCGAACAGTAGGACCAGGCTCTCGATGAACTTGAGCCATCGCGGCCCTGGGGAGCAGGTGCCAAATCGCCGCGCTACATGTCCTCCTATCACTTCTGGCTCTGGGCGAGCTCTTGCGGGATGCCGTCCTTGCGGTCGACCCAGTGGCTGAACTTGGCATGGACGATCCAGCGTTCGTTGGACACGAACGGAGGGTGGCAGGTCGTGATCGTCAGGTAGCGTTCGGTGGCCTTCTGCTGGGGCTTGGACGGGTTCTTCGGATCCGGCGCGATGACGTCGACCTGGCCGGGTGAGACGATGGAGCTCTCCGTCATGTAGTAGACGAGGTAGGCGTCCTTGGTTTCGAGGATGATCGGGTCGCCGGCCTCGAGTTCGTCGACGTCCCTCATCGGCGCACCGTACGTCTGCCGGTGCGCGGCTGTGGCGAAATTCCCCACTTCGCCGGGGAAGGCCGTCCCCTCGTAGTGCCGAACGCGCCCTTGTCCAGCACCCGTTTGAGGGGCTGGTCCCTGTACTCGATCGTATGCGCGTGATCCTTGCCGAATCGCGGAATGCGCTGGGCCCTCGGCGGTGCCGCACCGTCGTCGTGTGGGGACCGCCGGCGGCGGATCGGTGCGAGCTTTGCCGATTTTGACGGTGCCCGAATTCGAGGGAGGCTTCTGCCAGCCTTCCTTGAGCTGTTCCACCTGCTGTGCTGCGCGCGGTTCGCCCTCGATGTCGGTCCACCACACCTGCCACACGATGAACAGGGCCGATCACGGAAAGCCGGCGGTGATGAGCAGTTCGCCGATCACCCGGACGACGCGGGACAGAACGCTCGGATTATTGCGGGCGTGCTTGGCCTTGTTCCTGGCCGCTGACGATCGCTGGGCTATCTCTCCCTCCCAGAGGCCTTCGGGTATGTCGTTCCGGATCGTGGTCGACGATGCGTGCTTCGTCGAGCCCAGTCCTACCGCTTCGGCGATGGCCGAAGTCGCGGCCTCCGAATCGAGGCGTTCCCATCCAGGAAGCCAGGCGGTGGCTTCTCCCGATTCCTGCGTGGGATCGACAGGCTGGGACTTCTGTGCGTGAGCGTCGCCGTGGAGGGCGTCCTTCAAAGGATTCCCCGCTCCGACAACGAGTGGCGTCCTGCCATGTGAGTCCTTTCATCCAATGGCACAACCTACCGGCAACGGGCCTGCCCTCAGTACCGTCCGTGCAGCGTTACCCCTAGCGTTGGTAGGTTTTCGTCTCCGGAGGAAACCGCGCATCGTCTTCGGGCGCTCCGCTCGGGGAGAGCCACGCGCCGTGTGCGAGTGTCGAACATCACCGCTCGACCATGCGGTCCCATCGGGGCGCAGAGCGCATCGAACGACTAACGCGTCGGGCCCTCGGCTCGAACGCCCGGCAACCGGCCCGCCGCGGCGCTCGCCGCACCGAACGGCTGCGAAGTCCACGGGCGGCGCCCCGCGTGCGCCGAATACCCACGCGTGCGCGAATACCCACGAGTGACTAGAGCGGCGGAGACCACCAGCCCGGAAGGAAAGAGATGCCCGACTCCGAGAGCTCGACACCACCGACGAGCACGCCGACGACCAAGCACGCGACGAGGACCCCGGACGCCGGCGACGGCGGGAGGCCGCGAGTCCAGCGAAGGCGGCGATCCGGAGAAGGACGGCGAATCGACGAAGGCCGCAGAGAAAAGGCCGCGAAGAACGCGAAGAAGGGGCGGAAAGAGCCAAAGCCCTCCGGGCGGATGACGACGACGACGGCGGAAAGGGCGCCAAAGGCGGTAAAGCCAAGAAGCGCGAGAAGGAGGGCCACAAGAACCCCCACGCCCAGAAGAAGTCCGGCAATCCCGCCAAAGGAACCAGACGCAGCATCGCCGAACGGGAAGCTTCGAAGTCCGAGAAGAGCGAGAAGGGCCCGTCAAATTCAAGAGCCCGCATTCGCCGGAAGTGGTGGGTTCCGCTCATGGTCTCGCTCATGGTCATCGGCCTGATCATCGTCGTGCTGGCCTACGTCTTCAACGGCCAGTTCCCGATGAAAGGGCTGGGAAACGGAAATCTGTTCATCGGTTTCGCCTTCATGCTGGCAGGCTTCCTGATGACGATGGGATGGAAGTAGCCCACGACGTCGAAGCGCGAGACGCCCTGCGCGGCGACCCTCCGGGCGGCTAAGGTGGCTACCGGTCAGTCAAAGGGCGTGGCGACCGCTCACCTCGAGCCTCTCCCATCGTCCCCAAGAACCGGAAAGGAACGCTGCATGGCCAAAGCTCTACCTTGTTGAACTCACCCGTCAACCGATGTACGGAGCCTGATGTCGGACCTCGCGGATAACGCTCTGCGCCAGCGCCAGGCGAACTGATCGGAAGCGCAGGTGACGTCGACCGGCCGGGTCTTCGCCATCCTCGAGCGGATGATCCCGCAGGGGTCGTCGCCGCCGACGTCCGACCTCGCGCCGCGGAGGCCTGCGAACCCGCGCAAGTCCGCCTGGTCGGCGCCGAGCTCGCCGACATCAGGCGGTGCGCCCGAGGCCAGGTATCTCGTCAGGCATGGGACATCCCGGCTTCGATCGACATGGATACATATCTGGCCCGTAAAGCCGAGAAATCCCCCTCTACGAGCAGGTTCCCGAGGTCACCTTCCTACGCACCTATGTGCGCGAAGACATAGCGCAGAGTGCCTGTAGCTATCTACAACGCACCCGATGTCGACGCCGTCGTGCACGCCCGCGAAGTGGTCTCCACGCCGATCGACCGTCTACCGCGCTCGATCACATCGAGCTTTGAGGCACAAAGCAAGCCGCCCGAGGCGGCAGCCGCACCGGTGAGGGCCGGGCTTCTGACGTGGGTGGATCAGGCGAGACCTGGTCACCCACGATTCCGTTCGCGCCCGTGTTCCTGCGCGCGCACGTCGAAAGCCATTCCGCACCGCCGTCTTCGATCCCATCCCATGTGTGGGCAAATCTGTGGATAGACTACACGCGTGTAATTCGCCGATTGTCGGCGGGACGCCGCCTCATGCCTGGCCGATGAATGCACGTGCGGGAGGGAGCGCACGAAACCCGCGGAGCCGTGCCGGCGCGATACGGGCCGCCCCCGAACATTCGGGCGGTGCGCCGCAGGGACTGCGTGCCCCTCTCCTCCAGACCCGGTATCCCCATGGCGACGGCGGCCGTCACGGCGAGCACAGCGGCGGACACCGCGGCGGCGTCGGCGGCGGTCCGCCACACGGGGTGCGCAGTGTGCGCGTCGGGACATCGCGAATATGAGCAGAACGCATGACGAATCCGCCGATGTGGGACTGCCAGGAGATGTTCGTGTTCGGGATGAAGTTGATGGCGACGTTCAGCCCGATGACCACGAGGAGGTTGGTCATGTCGGCGCCGATGATCCGGTAGACGATGACCAGAGCGCCGAGGAGACCGAAGACGGCGCCGGATGCGCCGACCGTCGCGATGATGCCCAGGATGAGCCGAGCGGGTCGGCGGTGAGGAGCACGGCGACGTTGCCGCCTCTGGCCGAGAGCAGGTAGAGCGCGAGGAACCGCCAGCGGCCGAGCATCGGTTCGAGCACGCACCCAGCAGCCACAGGGCGTACATGTTGAGCACGATATGCCAGAATCCCGCGTGTAGGAAGGCCGAGGGTGAGGAATCGGGTACGGCTGCGACTCGGCCAGGGCGGGGTGAAGATGCACCCTATACGTGATCTCCTGGGAAAACCGTTCGGCCAACGCCGGGAGGACGCAGGCAGCGATGAGCACCCTGGTAACCAGCGACCTCTGCCGGTTCTCACCGAGCGAGCGCACGAAGCGCGCTATGAAGGCGATGAAGCGGGAGGCGGGTCCGTCACCGCGGGAGGGGCCTGGCATGCTCATCGTCGCCTGCGGAAAGCCGATTATCTTGCGGTCACTCGGTGACCGTGACCGACTCGATGACGACGTCCTCGACGGGGCGATCGCCCGGTCCTGTGGCCACGGCGGCGATGTCGTCGACGACGGCTTTCGACTGGTCGTCAGCCACCTTGCCGAAAAATCGTGTGCTGCCGGTCAGCCATTCGGTGGGCGCGACGGTGATGAAGAACTGGGAGCCGTTCGTGCCCCCTGCCCCGGACTTTCCGGCATTGGCCATGGCGAGCAGATGAGGGCTCGGTGAAGGCGAGCTCGGGGTGGATTTCGTCGTCGAACTGGTAACCGGGGCCTCCGGTCCCCATGCCGATCGGGTCGCCTCCCTGGATCATGAAACCCGGGATGACCCGGTGGAAGATGACTCCGTCGTAGAGCGGGTCACTCGTCTTCTCGCCCGTCTTGGGGTGCGTCCATTCGCGCTTGCCGGTGGCGAGCCCGACGAAGTTGGCCACGGTCTCCGGGGCGTGATTCGGATACAGCTCCACGGTGATGTCACCGTGATTGGTGTGAAGTGTCGCTTCCATGGGTCAATCCTCCCACACGGGAGCCATACCCGGAGGAAGCGATTACGCTGGGCCGACGAAGGCTCACGAGGAGATGATCGATGCGCGCCCGAACGGCGCACCGCTGGACGGGCATGGGTGACACTACCCTCGTTTTCCCCGTCATTCCGGCGAGTTCCGACTGTAGCCTGAAACAGGCCGAGGGGATCGGAAGGATACCTCGAGAGTTCGGTGAACGCCACCGCGTCCGCTCTCCAGGTGCAACTACACACATATACACAATCCGTTTCGAAGAGGAGACTCTCTTGTCCAGCACACTTCACCGCAGATTCCTCTCGGGTCTGGGAGTCGCCGCCCTCGCGTCCGCGGGCGCAGTCGCACTCTCCATTCCCGCGGCCCAAGCAGACGTTTCCGGTTTCTCGACCGAAGGCGACCCTGTCGATCAGAACGGGCCCTGGGAACGAGCTACCAGGAGATCGGCACGATCTCCAAAGACGTCCAGCTCAACGTCCAATGCCAGCGGCAAGCGCTAGCCATCCAGGGCACCCTACGCCTCCAACTGGTGGGCCAAGGTCACCTATCAGGGCAAGACGGGGTACGTCACACGGGCCTTCGTGCGCATCCCGGACGCGAAGGGCTTGGGCGCCTGCCCCGAGAACACCCCCCTGCCGAGTCCGCCGCAACCCAAGCCTTCGAACCCGGTGTCCTCCTACGAGAAGGTCAAGGCCCGCGCCAATGACTGGATCAGCGTCGGCCTCCTCTACAACTGGGACCTCTACCACCCCGACCGCAACGGCGTTAAGTACCGCCGTGACTGCTCGGAGCTTCGTGTCCATGGCATTCGACCTGAAGACCAGCGCTTCGACGGTGACGCTGCCAACTACGGCTTCAAGAAGGATCAACTCAGCGAACTCCGTCCGGGCGACATCGTGGGCAACTTCGGCCCCGGAACCGAAGGCGCCAACAGCCACGTCGCGATCTTCGACGGCTGGGCCAACTCCGCCCACACCCGGGTTCCAACACGCTGGAGATGCACGGGCCGCAGATGAAGGGCAAGGCTGAGCGCTCCACCCGCGGCACCGACGAGTTCTGGGTGAAGTCGGCGATGCGCTACACGAAATAAGCGCACCGCACGAGGCGGCCTTGACGTGGCCGGGACCGGGAGCGTCGGCCCGGCCCCGGCCACGTGCCGTGGAGCTGACCGCCGGAAAGGCGATCGCCGGCCCTGATGAGCGCCTTCTCTTCCGGTCCGGTGAACGTCTTCCCGCTCCCCTGCATCGCACGTCGGACATCTCCAACTGGGTCCTCGACGTCCCGGAAAGCCGTGAAGGCCAACGCCGATCCGTTCGAAACGTCGGGGCGACGTCGCCTCGACGCCGCCTTTCGCGCAGGGCCGACGGTCCTCCAGCGGTGTTCCAGCTGGCATTTCCACGAAAAATCGGCAATATGGTGAGGGTACGGTTCGAGGTCCGTTTCCCAACGGGCATAGAAGGAGGGTCGCAGATGTTCTGCTGTTCCAAGAAGGCCAAGAACAAGAGGAAGGCCACCGCGAGGCTCAGGACCTCGTGGCACAGGCGGGCGCCGCCGCCGCGGTCGCCGCTGAGAAGATCCGCCAGTGGCCACGCAGCCTCGCCGCGCAAAGGCAGGATCTGGCGCATCAGGGGCAAGGAGTGGGCTGCTCCTCGCGTCGAGCACGCCGCTGAGAGGATCCGTCCCGTAGCGGCGGAGGCCGCCGCTCGGGCCGCCGAGGTCAAGGACAAAAACCGTCAACGAGTACCTGCCCAAGGCCAAGCGAGTGGCACGCGCCGCCGCCCAGGCCGCCCGCGAGACGGACGGCGACATCAAGACCCGCGCGCCCATGCGATCCCAGGAGTCGGCCGCCCGCGCCCTGGCCGAGCCAAGCCCAAAAAGCGGCGGCTGCGCAAAGCTCACCGGAACGCTCGCGCCCTCATCGGAGGCACCGTGGGTGCAGCCTACCTTCTGTGGAAGCGCAGCCAGCCAGTCGAGGATCCGTGGGCCGAAGCCTACTGGGAAGACGTCACCGAGGAAACGGCGGCCGAGCCCGCTCCCGAGGACGAGGACGGCTCGAGGCGGGCAGGCACAAGGCCTGACGATCCGGACGCCGGTGTCCTCGCGCACTGCCAGCATCGACGCGGCAGCCCGCATACGCCGCAGCCATTCGTCCCGAACGCACCGATGGAGGGGCGGACGCAATCCGCCCTCCACGATCTCTCGCCGTCCGGCTCCGCATTGTCCCCGACACTCGGGGTCACCGGGGATTTCCTTTGCCTCGATGACTCACGAGGGCAAAGAAATCCCTGACCCTGCGTCGACGGCCATCGAGACTGGCATTCTCCCCGACGGCCTGAGATGCTTAGGGGCATGAGCACCACAGTCGCTGCCCTATCAGCTCGTCGAGACCGACGAAGGCGTCCGCGGACGCCACACGCGCATTCACTCGAAGACCTCCGGAGAAGGTGACGTGCTCATTCGCGTCACCCATTCCTCGGTCAATCTGAGGACGGTCTCGCCGCGACCGGGCGGGCCCCCATCGCCCGCCGCCTCCCCTCGTCGGCGGGTGCTGCGCGCGGCCGGAACCGTCGTCGAACCGGGAGGTCCGGGCTTCCCGCGGACACAGTGGTCGCCGTCGTGGGGGCGACGCTGTCCGAACAGCACAACGGAGGCTACTGCGAATATCTGCGAGTGCCGGCGGCGTGGGTCGTCGCGGTGCCCGAGGCCTTCACGTCGCGTCAGGCAGCCGCCATCGGCACCGCGGGCGTCACGTCCGCCATGGCCGTCGTCAGCTCGAAGACGCCGGAGTGACCCCGAGGTCGGGGCCGATCGCCGTGACGGGAGCCAGCGGCGGGCGGGATCCCTGGCCGTGGCGCTGCTGGCCGCCAGGGCTGCGAAGTGACGGCGCTGACGGGCAAGCCCGAAGCCGAGGATCTCCTGCGCGATCTCGGTGCCGCGAACGTCGCCCCGCGGCCCGACACGAGCGGCACCCGGCCGCTGGAACGCGGCACGTGGGCCGGCGCCGTCGACACCGTCGGCGGCGACACCCTCGCCTGGCTCACGCGCACCGTGGCTCCGGGCGGCTCGATCGCGGCCTTCGGCAATGCAGGGGCAACCGCTTGACCACCACGGTTCTGCCCTTCATCCTGCGCGGTATCAACCTTCTGGGCGTCACGGTCACCTTCCCGCCGCCGAGCTGCGCGAGCGCGTGTGGGAACTCTCACCTCCTCGCTCAGCCGGGAGGCCCTGGATGCGATCGCCACCGACGTCGACTTCGAGGATCTGGACGACGCCCTGCGAAGGATCGTCACGACGGGGGTCGTCGGACGGCGAGGTGGTGAGAATCGGAGCGAGGCCGCCGTCCAACCGCGCGGTTCACCGACCTCAGGCGACCCGCCGCGGCCATCCGCGCCGTCGACGGTGCGGGCTATCCGCTCGGCGAACTCCTCGCGGACCTCGGCGGGCAGGGGTCTGGGCGTTGAGGATGTCGTAGACCCACAAGCCGTCGGCGGCCAAGTTCGCCATAGCCCTGCGGAAGCCGGCGTCGTCCTGGCCGCCCTCGACCGGAGCGGCCCACCGGCTGGTCACGGCAGCCCATGGGGCGATGTATTCGGGATGGGATGCCGCGTCGATCGCGAGGAGCAGTTCGACGCGGCTCATCGCCTGGGACTGGAGTCCTCACGTAGGCGGCGGCGCGCTGGTCGGGCGTCGACTCACTCGTAGGGGACGCCTAGGGCCTCGATCAAGTTGTCCTCCCACGCGGAGGCGAGGTACTCGTGCAAGGCCATGAGCATGTCCTCCTTGGAGGGAAAGTGGTAGACCAGCCCGCTCTTGGTCATTCCGGTCTCGCGCGCCACGGCGTCGAACGTCAGGCCGGACAGCCCGCCGCCCTCGATCACGCGGATGGCGGCCTTGATCGCCGCCTGCCGCTGCGACGGCCTCATCTCACCGCTCGCCTCCGGGCTCGTCCGCACCGCCGGGGCTGTTTCGCGCAGCCGCGAGATGACCGAGGTGCCCACCAGGCATACGAGGCGCGACGGCGGCGGGACCACCGCGAACGCCGTGTCATAGGCGTCCACGGCGGCGGACACCACCCGCGGATCGGAGCTGACCCGCGGCCTCGTTCAGGCTCGTGGCGGCACTGCGGGCGCCCTGCGGGAGGTCGACGGCCAGGGCCGTAGACAGAAGGATCCCCGCCGCCGAAGGCGGTGTCAGAATGCTGCCGAATTCGTAGGAGACTTCTTCCACGGAGGACGCCATGCCGGCCCGAGGCCGGGAACGCTCGTGACGATCGCCGAGGAAGCGACGGAGGCAGGCGCCCCCAGGCCGATCCCCGTAACGACGAGCCCGGCGACGAACCACCGGCGAATCGACGCCCAGCGGGGCGATGGAGCGCCGAGGGCGCCGACGGCGAAGCCCCACACGATCGGGGCCCTCTCGCCGATGCGGTTGAGCAGCATCCCGCCGACGAGGCTGGAGGGCAGAGCCCCACGGCGAGCACCACGAGGGAGCAGGCCCGCCTGGAACGGCGAGTACCCGGCGACCAGCTGGAAGCGCTGGGCGACGACCAATCCCGAGTCCGGACGGCCACGAGGGTGAGCGACCGCCGCGACAACGCCCGCCGTGAACCGGGGATCGCGAACACGTCGAGGGGCGGGAGGGATCGTCAGGCGGCGCGCTGGCGGCGGACGAAGGCCGCGCCGAGGACCGCGGCGATCGCCAGGCCGGCGGCTACGCTTCGCCCACGACGGCGGGAGACGCGCGCCGCCTCTTCGACGGCGAGGACGCCCGCGGCGAGCGCGACCGTGGCCAATAGGCTGGAGACCGCGTCCCACGGCCGGCTCCGATCGGGTTCGTCTCGCGGGATGACGGCGGCGCCGAGGGCGATCGCCGCGACGATGAGGGGACGTTGACGAGGAAACACGGATCCCCAGTGGAAGTGCTCGAGCGGAGCCGCCGACGACGGGTCCGACGACTGCGCCCACCACGCTGACCATCGACCACACGGCGATGGCCGTGTTGCGCTGGCGGGCGTCGGTGAACGTCAGGCGGATGAGCGCCAGGGTCGCGGGCATCATCGGGGCTGCGCCGACCGCCAGGAGAACGCGTGCCGCGATGAGCGTCCCCGGGGAGTACGCGAGGCGCAGGCGAGGGAGGCAACGCCGAACACCGCCATCCCGAAGAGGAACATCCGCCGGTGGCCGAGCTTGTCGCCGAAGTGCCGGCGCCCAGGAGCAGGCCCGACATGACGACCGTGTAGGCGTTGAGGATCTACAGTTGCTGCCCGGCCGTCGCGAGGTCGCTTCGACAGCACGGGCAGGGCGGTGAAGAGGACCGAACCGTCGATCGAGATGAGGAAGAGGGCGACGCTGACGATGCCGAGCACGGCCCAGCGCCATCCCGCGCTCGGCTGGCAGGATGTCCGCTCGGTCCGTTCGGTCAGCGGTTTCTGCGGCGACGGTCTGCAATGCGCTCACCGGCAACTAGTACCGTACGTACGGTATAGTTACCCGGAAAGACCTCACACTCCGGCGGGCTCCACCAGCCATGTCATTTCTTCCATCGAGTTTCGACGCGGCGGTTGGCGGCCTTCCCCACCTCGCTGACCGAGCCGTCGGGATTCGTCTCCGATGCGGCGGGCTGGGTCTCGCCCGCTTTCCGGAGGCGGCGATCTTCACCCCGAGGCTTTGCCCTCCAGATGAGGCCTTTGACCGGGGCCGCCCGCTGTTCGGACAGGGTCTGGTTGTGGGCGTCGTCGGCCACGGAGTCCGTGTGCCCGACGACCGACACCTCGCCCGAGGGTTTGTCCGTCGCCCACTGGCCGGCCACTCCGTCGAGGATCTGCTTGGCGCGCTCGGTCGGGGTGGGAGAGTCCGGCTCGAAGTTCACGTCGCCGGCGAGTGTCGTCTTGATTCCGTCCTTGCTCTGCTCGGTCCTGGCGGCGCCGTCGGCCGTACCCTTGCGCAGAACCACGTTCATCACGGGCTTCAAGGCTTCATCCTGACGGCGACGTCGGCCTTCCGCGACGCGGGGGCACCATGAAATTCGTGACTCCCAACGTCGACGAGGACTTGTCCGACGACGCCTGGCGGGGGCGTCCGTCTCGTCTTCCGCCGGCGGGCGCCGCGACCAGGGAGGCCGATGGCCGGGACCGCGCCGATCACGACGACCCTTCATCGCGTCACCTTCACGTTGTCGAAGCTGCCCGCGCCGGGGATGTTGACGTTGACTTCCTCGACGTCCTTGGGCAAGCCGGCGAGGTGACCTGGAAGGTATAGGACTTCTGCGGCTTGATGCTCACCGAGGTCAGGTTGCTCGAGCACAGGCATTTCCCAGATCTGTCGTATGCGGCCCGGTAGACGGTCTGGTTCTTCCCGTCGACGACGGTCACCCCGTCGGCTCTACCGTTATTGCTGATCTTCATTTTATCGCCGCTGTCGTTGACGGGGATCTCGTACTCTCCGTTGAAGAGAAATCTCCAACCTGCCAGTTGCCGTCGTCAGCTCCGTTCGCCGCGTTCTTAGCGGTGAAGATGACGGTCGTCAACCCTCCGGTCACCGTCACGCTGTTGAGCGTGATCGCGATGGAATAGCTCCCCATCACTGGCCTGGCGCGTATCGATCTCGGGGAGCTTCTGGAGTTCTCGGCATCGGCCTGGCCTTCGGCCCGGCGGCCCGTGCGGCCTCGTTGAGATAGGCCGAGACCTGCTTGTCGGACACCGAGGCCGAGGACATGCCGCCCTAGCCGCCGTCCTTCTTGTCCGATCCGACGCCGCCAGGCCTCCCCCACCATGGCGAAGGCTGCGGCGGCTGAAAGACGAGTGAAACGCTTCGCTGAGTTCTCCTTTGACTGGCATTGGACGCGCGTGCCGTCCATAATTCCGTTACGTTCCAACCGTATCCATCGTCGCGCTTCGGACGAAGGTTCACCCTATGGGAACGATTTTTACAACCCTGGGCCGGAAAATCCGGATCTAGCGGCCCGTGCACCGCTGCCTGCAGGTCGCAGCCACCGTGGCTGTGCGGACCGGGCGGAACGCCGCTCGCCGCACTCACTGCCCCGGACGCGGCGGCGCCGGCACGCAACGGGTTAGCGGTGCTCCGCGAAGTGCGAGCGATTTCAGGCCTCCACGGCCGGCCAGTGGTGGACGGGGCGTTGCCCCACCATGTTCAACCCCTCGTCCGCTCCCTCGGCGCGGTTCTCGGGGGCCCGAGCCGCACCGGCGAGGTCTCTCCGCAGACGCCGAGGCGGCGAACGCGGAATCGGGCGGAATTCGCTTGCCCGGAGCTCACTCTCCCCTCTCAGGTCGCCGGTGGAATCCTCCGGCGGCTGCGACGACGTGCGCTGGGCGATCGACGGCGGCGGCTTCCTTCCCGCTCGCAGTTTCCTCTCGTCCTGCGCCGGGGCAGAGCGGAGCGTCTCCCATCACGCTGTCGATGACATCGGAATGTTCTTCGGGGTCCACCAGGGCGATGCCTCGGTCGCGGTCGGCGAGCAACAACAACGAGTCTCCGGGCGCAAGGTTGAAAAGGTCACGGACTTCCTTGGGGATGACAATCTGGGATTTCGGGCCGAGTTTGACCATGGCGAGCCATCGACCCTCAGGTGGCGTACGTCTGTCCATGCCCAGAGACTACCTTTCGCCGCCCTTCGTCACGGGGCACTCGGCATGGTTATCTCGGCCCCGGGATAGGCGCCCCATTGCCGGGCCGATCCGCTGTGCTGATTTCCGAGATCACAGTTGTCGTCGACTGTGCATGTACGGGTCGAGGCGAGCCGGGCTCCGTCGAGCGATTCGCGCCAACCCGGGCGTGGTCGGCGATGTTGCCACTGCCCCGGTGCGATGTGGTATGGTCCACGCATAACAAAATATCAACCCGAGATAGACATGAAGGCTCGCCGGTGACGCGTTCACCCGGGCGCTTTTATTTCTGTATATCGAGGATTTTGCCGACATATCAAGGAGGATTCAATGTCGAAAACTCGACGCATGAGCAAGATCTTCGCCGCCGACGGCCGATCGGTCACGCTGGCCCTCGACGGTTTCGGCTTCAGCGCGAAGACGGCGGGCGTCGACCACGCCGCGCGGACCGTTCCCGCCATGGCCGAGCACGGCCTGGACAACGTCCTCGTCACCTACGGACAGGGCCAAGAACTTCGCCGAGTGCTTCTCCGACGTGGGCATGTGCCTGCGAGTGGACGCGAGCACGGCCGTGTTCGATCCGAGCGTGCCCGACAACGCTGCAGTCTTCGGCATCGAGGACGCGCTGCGCGTCGGGGCCGACGGCGTCGTGATGATGAACTTCCCGGCGCGCTCAACGAACGGACCACGAACGAGTTCGCCGCCCGCCTGGCCAGCGAGGGCGACGAATGGGGCATGCCGCTCATCTGCGAGGCCCTGCCCTACGGGTATCCGGTCACCACGCCGGAGTCAGACGACCCCGCACGATCGCCACCGCCGCCCGGTTTTCCGGAGGAGCTCGGCGCCGACGTCATCAAGACCCGCTACTCGGGAACGGAGGACGACCGGCTCATCGCCGAGAACTGCACGGTGCCGGTGCTGGTCCTCGGCGGCCCGAAGTCGGACCACGAGACCTACTTCGCCTTCGTCGCCGACGCGATCGCCCGCGGCGCCTCGGGAGTCGCAGTGGGCCGCAACATCACCCAGGATCCCAAGCCCTGGCCGTGGTCTCCGCACTGAGCGCCCTCGTTCACGAGGCGCGACCGGAGCCCAGGCCATGGGCATCTACTCCGACATCGATCAATGATCCGTATCCCCGAGAACTCCGTCATCCCTTCGATTCGCCGCCTCCAGGACGTGGAGCGGCAATCCTCAACCCCTGCCCTCGTGCTCCTGTCCAATGTGCACATAGGCAACCTGGAGGCGCTCGCCTGCGCGTCTTCGCGAGGCGGACAAGCGAGGTGGTCGTACATGCGGATCTGCCTCGGCGGCTTCAGGCCGGATCGCGAGGGATCAAGCTCTTGAAGAATATGTACCGGCTCGACGGCGTGTTCTCGCAGAGCTCCCAAGTGGTCTCGGCCGCACAGAAATGCGGGCTGTGGGCGGTCCAACGGGTTTTCCTCATGGATTCGCGCTCATTGGAGCGGAGCCTGGAGATCCTCGCCGAATCCCACCCCGACGGCATCGAGGTGCTCCCGGGCGTGCTGGCTTCGCGATTCAGCACGCTGTTCGCCCGGTGGCACAGCGCAGCAACCCTCATGGCCGGGGATGATCGCCAGCGCCGACGACGCCGACGCCCTCTTCGCTCGCGGCTATCGAGCGATCACCGCAAGCAGCACAGCTTTGTGGAAGTGAGACCGAAATCACGCACACATCCGCCTGCTCCACGAAATTCACGCAATTCATAATTAAATCACGCAAATGATAACAAGACGAAGGGTCTTCATGGCACCCGCTATGTCCTCGGCATAGATAACGGCGGCACATTCACCAAGGCCGCGATCTACGACGCGGACGGTTCGATCATCGCCCTCGATCAGGGCGCACCTGGACACCCTGACTCTGAGCCCTGTTCTCCGAACGCGACATCGAAGAGTTCTGGCGGGCCAACGTCCGGGCGATCCGCCGCTGCCTGGAGGCCTCCGGCATCGACCGCGGAGATCGCCGCCCTCGCAGTGACCGGCCACGGCAACGGCCTCTACCTCGTCGACGGACAGGGGGCGCGGCGTGCGGCCGGGGATCATCTCGACGGACGGGCGGGCCCAGTCCATCGTGGACGAATGGATGGCCGACCCGCAGTTCCGCACCCGGATGAGGGCCAAGACCGGATCCGAGATCTGGGCCGGCCAGCCGCCCGCCCTGCTGGCGTGGCTGGACGCGAGCGAGCCCGACGTGTGGGGCAGACCGACTACGTCCTGTGCGCGAAGGACTTCATCCGCTTCCGCTTGACGGGAAGGCGGCGATCGAGACGACCGACTGCTCGGCCATCGGCTTCCTCGACGTCCGCTCCTGCGACTCGACTCCCGACGTCTTCGACTTCCTGGGGCTGACCAGGTGGATGGGGAAGATCCCGGAGCTGTGCGGCCCAGCCGACATCGCGGGCTACGTGACGAAGGAGGCGGCCGAACTCACCGGACTGGTCGAGGGACTGGTGGCCGGCGGGTGATGGACGTCGCGGCCGGCGCACTGGCCGCCGGGCTCGTAACCGAGAACGAGGCTGTGCGTCATCACCGGCACGTGGTCGATCAACGAGTCATCTCCCGCGAACTCGACACCTCGAGGACGTGTTCCTCACGATGGCCTACGCCGTCCCCGACTCGTGGCTCATCCTCGAGGCCCAGCCCCGAACAGGGGTGAGCAACCTCGACTGGTTCGTCCGCCAGGTCATCCGCCAGACCCTCGAGGCGCTTCGGGCACGAGGCTGAACGACAGGAAGTCTTCGAGATCTGCGAGAGGATGATCCTCGACTTCACGCCCGGCGAAGACGACCCGTTCTTCGTGCCCTACGTCAACGGCACGTCGGTCATCCCCGACGGTCGGGCCGAGTTCGTCAGCCGACGGCCTTCCACGACATCCGACACATCGTCCGGGCCGTGTACGAAGGCGTCATCTTCTCGCACATGTACCACATCGCGAGCTCCGCGAGTACACGACCCTGAAGGGCCATGTCCGCTTCACCGGCGGGGCGGCGAACTCGAAGATCTGGACTCAGATGTTCGCCGACGCCATCGGCGCGCCCGTGGACGTCGTCGACGCGGCCGAATCAGGGGACCCTCGGCACGGCCATCTGCTCGGCCGTCGCCGCCGGCCTCTGCCCGACATCCACACGGCGGTCAGGTCGATGACCTCCGCCCCGCGCGAGACCGTGCGCGAACCCCGGATTCACCGACCTCTTCCGGCGCCGCTACGCCCGCTTCCCGCAGGCACATCGACGTCCTCGCCGGGAACGCGGCGGCGGGGCCGGCGGACGCTCCCGCGCCGGGAGGCGTCCGGACCATCCCGCATCGACGCCCGCCCGGCGAACCGGAAGAAGGAGGACTGACCATGAAGATCCTAGCCATCGCGGATCCCTACATTCCCGCCGGACATGCTCGAGGAGGGCACGAGGCGCCCTGCGCGAGGCCGGTCACAGACGTCGACGTCGTGACCTGGAACGCCACCGACTCGATCGAGAGGCTCAGGAAATCAACCTGCTCGTCGAGGCAGCACGGGCCGAACGCCGTACCGCTCGACGACGACCTGTCCTCTCTGGCGCAGCATGCCGACGTCGTGATCACCCAATTCGCGATCGGCACGCAACTCGTCGATGCGGCCTCGAACCTGAAGATCATCGGCGTCCTGCGGGGCGGCACAGAGAACGTCGACCGTCAGGCCGCCTTGAGCCCGCAGGATCCGCGTCGTCAACACACGCCCGGCCGCAACGCCCGAGCCGTGGCCGGTTCGCCGATCGGGCTGATTCTGGCGAAACCCGCAACATCGCCCGCACCCACGCGGCGATGATGGAGCATGTGTAGCTCAGGACTTCCCCAACGGCGAGGACATCCCCGAACTGGAGGGCGGACGGTCGGCATCGTGGGTGCGGGCGCCATCGGCCAACTGGTCGCGAAGTTCCTGACGGGCATGGACGCAACCTGCGTCTTCTACGATCCGTACTGCCAGTCCAGCCGTGGGGAACCAAAGTGGAGGACCTGGCCGACCTCGTGGCAGCCTCGGACGTTCTGTCCATCCATTCGCGGCTCTCGGCGGACACGCACCACCTCATCGACAGGGATCTCCTGGCGCGCATGAAGCCGTCGGCGATCCTCGTCAATACGGCCGCTCAGGGGCTCGTCGACGAGGCGCTGCTGGACTGCCTGGAGGCCCGGACGCATCATGGGGGCCGCCATCGACACCTTCGACCGCGAACCGCTCCCGGCCGATTCGCGGTGGCTGCACTGCGCAACGTCACGATCACCTCCCATCTGGCCGAGGCATCCAGGATGCCTTCCGCAAGACCCCCACATGCTCAGCAAGCGGATTCTCACAGCACTCGAGGAGGGGTAGACATGGATCTGGGATTGACCGGAAAGCGCATCCTCGTCACGGGAGGGCCTCGGGCTGGGCGCGGCGCTCACGCGCGCGCTCGTGGCCGAGGGGCGAACGTCGCCGTGAACTACCGCAGCCGACGGGGCGAGGGCGCAAGCGCTCGTCGACGAATCGGAGGGCGGGGTCACGGCGATCAGGCGGACCTCGCCGACTCGGCTCAGGTCTCGGCGCTGTTCGCCCAGGCGGTCGAGGCGCCTGGGCGGCCTCGACGTCCTCGTCAACAACGCCGGCGTGTGGCTCACGTGCTCGGTCGGGACGATAACGGAGCGCGACTGGGACCTGTCCATCGACGTGAACCTCAAGGCGCCGATGCTGCTCTCCCAGATGTTCGTCGAGCACTGCACGGGCGAGGGGCGCACGGGGCGCATCCTCAACGTGACGTCGCAGGCGGCGTTCCGCGGCTCGTCTACCGGGCACATTCCCTACGCCGCGGCGAAGGGCGGGCTCGTCACCCTCACGCGTTCGATGGCACGGGAACTGGGGCCGTGCGGCGTGACCGTCAACGCCATAGCGATCGGCATGATGGATTCGCCCATGGTGGCCAAGGCTCTGGAGGAGCGACGCGAATACTACGAAGCCAAGATCCCCATCGGCTATGTGGCCGCTCCGGCCGACATCGCCGACATCGCCATCTTCCTCGTCTCCGAACGGGCGAAGTACATGACGGGGGCGACGGTGGACGTCAGCGGAGGGCAGTTGATGCATTGAGACGGCTCGGAGGGCCGCCTGCACGCCGCCCCGATTATGAATATTGCAGAAAACGTGAAATTCTTGACGCGAACATATGTTCATGTGAGAATCTCTATGTTCGCGCATTCAAATAAAATACACTCTTTCAAAGGAGATTGAGTATGTCTGAACTCGTCATCGGCATTGACATCGGCACCGGTTCGACGAAGGAGTCCTCTCCGACACGCAGGGGAACGTTCTCTACAGCGAGGTCGTCCGCCACGACACGTCCTTCCGAAGCCCGGATGGGCCGAACACGATCCGACGGGTGTGGTGGCGGGACGTCGTCGAGATCTGCCGCCGGCTGGCCACGCGCGCCAAGGGCGACGTCGCCGGCCTGTGCATCTCGGGCATCGGGCCCGTCTTCCTCGCGGCCGACGAGCGGGGAGGCGCCCTCCGCCCGGCGATCCTCTACGGCGTCGACACCCGTTCGGCGCTGGAGATCGACGAGCTGACCGAGCGCTACGGAGCGGACGGGGTCCTGGGGTCTGCGGCAACGGCATGACGTCGCAGTCGGTCGGCCCGAAGATCGAATGGGTCAAGCGCAACGAGCCCGAGGTGTGGGCCAAGACGAAGCGCTTCCTCGCGGCGCACCTACGCGTCTTCCACCTGACGGGCAGTACGTGCTCGACCATCTAGCCGCTTCGATGTGCGAGCCCCTCTACTCGCCGTTCACGAATGACTGGGTCGACGAGATGGGTCAAGGACATCTGCGGCGACCTGCCGATGCCCAGGCTCATGTGGTCCAACGAGGTCGCGGGCAGGGATCACGGACAACGCCGCCCGCATCACGGGCCTGCGACCCGGCACGCCGGTGGCCGTGGGCTCGGTGGACGCCTTCGTCGAGGCGCTTTCGGTGAGGGTGAGCCAGCCCGGCCAGGTCATGCTCATGTGCGGCTCGACGATGGTCGCCGTCCAGATCTCGGACCACGCCCTCAGGGGCCTCGCTCTGGTCGAACGCGGGCCTGCTCAGGGGACCTCAACCTGTCCGGCGGCATGTCGACGACGGGCTCCCCTGACCACATGGGTCGCCGACCTGACCGGCAAGGGATACGACGAGGCTCACCAAGCTCGCGGCGCAGACCCCGGCCGGTTCGCGCGGCCTGATCACGCTCCCTTTTCTCCCGGGCGAGCGGACGCCGATCGCCGATCCGAATCGCGCGCGGACTGCTCGCGGGCCTGAATCTGACGCATTCCACGGCGACGTCTACCGCTCCGCCCTGGAGGCCACCGGCTTCGGGTCCCGCCACCTCCTGGAGGCCATCAGGAAGTGCGGCGGCGAGGCGACCGAGTACTGGGCCGTCAGGGGGCGGCACGACGGGCGGCCTGTGGCCGCAGATCATGTCCGACATCATCGGCATCAAGCAGTACATCCCCAAGGTCTCGATCGGGCCTCGTGCGGCGACGCGGTTAGCGGCGATGGCGGCCGGCTGCATCGACACGGATACGACGTGGAACGAAGCCGAGAGGAGGTCGAACCGAACCCGGGAGCGTCGACCTCTACGGCGAGATGTTTCCAGATCTACCTCGACCTCTACCCGGCGACGGCTCCCGCAGGCCACAAAGCTCGCCGACATCCAGGCGAGGTGACCGCCATGCGTTCCCGCCCGTCGCGGGCGGGAACGCATGCCTACCGCATGACGAAGTCGTGTCGTCGGGACGCACCGTGTCGTCAGGGACGCACCGTGTCGTCGGGACGCACCGTGTCGTCAGGACGCACCGATCCATGGAACGCAGCATCTTATATCGCACAAGGAAGACATGGCGAACTCGAAGCCACTCTTGCCACAACCACTGCGTCTGCGCGGCCCTTCGGCGTCGTGGGGGCAGGCGCATCCGCCATCGAGGATGGGAGGAGATGAAGGGGCGGTCTTCGCCGGTCCGGGCCAGCTGGAACTGCGCGACATCCCCACTCCCCACGCGGGCGAGGCGAACTCGTCCTGAAAGTGGGCGCGAGACACCATGTGCGGAACGGACGGCCGGATTCTGCGCGGGGAAGACGGCGGGCATAGACCTCGGCGTGGTCCTCGGGCACGAGATCTCGGTTTCGTCGTCGAAGTCGGTCACGGCGTGGCCGGCTTCTCCGAGGAGACCTGGTCAGCGTCATGCCGACCGTTCCCTGCCTGGCGTGCTACTACTGCAGGCCGGAGCCGAGCACCTGTGCACCCGTTCGACGCTCTTCGGCTACGCGTTGGACGGTGGTCTGCAGCCGATTACGTGCGGATCCCCGCTCCAGGCCATGGAGCGCGGAGGGGTCTTCCGCGCCGAATCGGGACTGATGTCCGCAGTCGAGGCCGCGCTGGCCGGAACCGCTCGGGTGCGTGCTCAGCGGCGCCGCGAACTACCAGCCCGATGCGGGTGACACCGTGGTCGTCATCGGCGCGGGGCCGATCGGGCTGCTGCACCCAGGTGAACCGCCTGTACCGGAGCCTCGCAGGTGATCGTCTCGGATCCCGCCGGAGACGACGGGCCCTGGCCGAGCTGGGCGCCACCCACGGTCGACCCGACCGCACAGGGACCTCAGGGAGTTCGTCCGGGGTCTGACCGACGGCCGCAGGGCCGACGTCGCCGTGATCTGCATCGGCCACAACGCACTCGTCCAGCAGGCCTTCCAGATCGTCCGCAAGCGCAGCCGCGTCAGACGCCTTCGCGGGTTTCCCCAAAGGGCGCCTTGTCCAACATGGACCCGAACCTCATCCACTACGGCGAGCTCGTGGTCACGGGCGCGTCGAACTCCAGCCGGGCCAGCCACGAGAAGGCCCTCCGCCTCATCTCCGAAGGGGCGATCGATGTGAAGTCGCTTCACACCCCATACCTTCGAGCTCGACGACGTCGTCAGGGGCATCGAATTCGCCGTCTCCGGAAGCGGCGTCAGGGTGGCGATCGTGCCAGAGATCGCCGCCGAATGAGGGAGGACTCGCATCCCCTCTCCCTTCCGCGTGTGTGGATGCGGTTGGTCGTTCCGTTCGCGTCGGAGGCTAGTCAGGCCGTCGGCGCGAACGGGCGGCTGCCGCGCGTTTTCCGTTCCCGGGTTTGTGGCCGGGAGCCGAAGTGCGATCGAAGCGGGCCTGGGGGAATCGGCGACGATGCGGCTCAGCCGCTCCGCCGACTCCCGGTCTCGCGGGTGTGCACCTCCAGACGGTGGTCAGGGCTGTCGGGTTGGAGCCAGACCTGGTAGTCGACGTCGAGATCGCCGGCATACGGGTGTCGCATGTCCATGGGGCCGGCTGTGCAGTCGCTGACGTCGCCGGCCGCCCACATGTCCGTGAATTCACGACTGCGCATCGTCAGCTCGCCGATGGGGTCGGCCGGTCGGGCGTCGCAGGGGTAGCGTCCCGCGGTCAGCCGCAAGTATGCGACGTGGACGCGCGCGAGCTCCTCCCAATTCCGGTACTGGCTGCGTAGCACGGGATCCAGGAAGAACATCCGCGGGATCGACGGCCTGCCGTCCGGGTCGAGGGCGCCTCGTAATCGAGATGCTCGGCGACGAGTGCGTGGCCGGTGCGGTTCCACGCGAGGATGTCGCCACGGCGTCCCAGTACGATCGCGGGAACACTCTCTCCCAGGCAGTCGAGGAGCGCCAGCACGCGCGGGCGGGAATTTCGGGAGCGGGATTCGCCAGCCGGCTCGTGGCGGGCGGCGGGCGAGGATTATGCAGGTGGGCGGTCCCGGGGCCGCCGAGGTCGAGCACGCGGGCGAGGGGCGTCGATGACCTGCATCGAGACCGCGCCCGCCTGGTCCTGTTCGAGCCGGGTGTAGTAGCCGACGCTGACGCGCCCGCGAGTTGGGCGAGCTCCTCGCGCCTGAGGCCTGCGACGCGTCGAGGCGTGCCGTACGCGCGCAGACCGGCCATCTCGGGGGTGACACGGCTACGCCGCATCCTCAGAAACGTGCCGAAGCTCTCCGTGGGCATGGCATCGATGGTAGCCGTCTCAGTCAACGTCCTCACTGCCGGTCCCATGCCTGCACCTGTCAGGGTGTGGGCAAGCCGGTTCCACTCTCCTCGGGGGCTGGTCGCGATCGCAGTGCGCCTCGAGATCGAGCGCATGGACGAATTCAGTGGAGTCTCGAAGAGCTCGGCTTCTCCAGGAGGGGCCGGGCGCCGGGCATGGTTCGGCCTGTCGGTCGTGCTCGGCCCGGTGCTGCTGGTCTCGATGGACGGCTCGGTGCTGTTCCTGGCGATGCCGCCTGCTCATCAGCCTTCGGAAACCTCGGGGATCGGTTCGGCAGGCTCAGATTGCTCATGGCCGGCGCCGCCGTGTTCGGTCTGGGCTCCACCAGTGCGGCGCTGTCGCCCTCTCCCGAGCTCCTCATCGCTTCGCGCGGCCTCATGGGCTTGGGCGGGGCAACTCTGCTGCCGTCGGGGCTGGCGGTTCTCAGCGAGCTGTTCGAGGACGCCCGGCAGCGTTCCCGGGCGATCGGCATCTTCGCTGCGACCTTCGCCGCCGGATTCGCGATCGGGCCCGTCATCGGCGGTCAGCTTCTCAGCCATTTCGACTGGGGAGCCGTTTTCCTCATCAATCTGCCGGTCACGCGGTCTTCCTCGTTTGGCACCGTTCGTTCTGCGAGAGGGTTCGCGCAACCCGACCGGCGGCATCGACGTACCGAGCATCGCACTTTCGGCGGGCGGGCTCCTGCTGACCGTCTACGCGGTCAAGAGCGGCGCCGCTTACGGTCCGTCGCCGCGCGCTGCGGTGGCGGGGATCGTGGGCGTCGGTGTGCTCGTCTGGTTCCTCCTGCGTCAGCGGACTTTGGAATACCCGCTGGTGGATGTACGCCTGTTCCGGGAAGGCGTTCGCGGTCGCCATCGCCACCGGGCTGCTGTCGTCAGTGGCATGGTCGGCCGCCGCGTACCTGACCGGCGTCTACCTGCAGTCCGTTCTCGGCCTCAGCGTGTTCGAGGCGGCTCTGCTTGCGCTCCCCGGCGCCGTGGTACTGATGCTCGCATGCGTTTTCCACCCGCCGCCGTCGAGCGGATCGGAGAGCGCTACGCGCTGGTCTCATACCACTTCTTCATGGCCGTGGGCCTGATTCTTCTCCTCGCGACGACGGCCACCCGGGAATCCTCTGGTACGCGGTGTCCACGGTCGTTTCGGGGGTCGGCTACGGGATCTCCTCTCGCTCGTGGCCGATACGGCAGTCGGTGCGGTTCCGGCCAATCGAGGGGGTTCTGCGGGTGCGATAGCGGAAACGTCGAACGAGGTCGGCAACGCTCTGGGCATCGCCCTGCTCGGCTCCGCCGCCACTTTGTATTCCGGTTGTGCGGACCCGGCATCGCTCCCACGCTCGGCGAAACGCGCCGCCGAGCTTTCAGACGCAGTGCGCGATCAGGCGAAAAGAGGCATTCGTGTGCGGTTTGCACACTGCGGCGAGACATCGCCGCCCTGCTGTGCGCCGGCCTCGGGGTGCTCGCTCTACGCTGGATACCGAGAAAACCGCTATGGAATAAATACCTAAATGAAGATTGCAATTCTCATAGACAACATCGCTGTTTTCTAGAACGGAATCGCCCTGAAGAATAAACATTCCACTCCGTTTTTACTAACCCTTTACTAAATTCTGAGCATGCGCTTAGAATTAGCGGCTACAGGGAGTCGTCTTGCGACGCACGTCGAGATGCCTGCCTCAGGGCGGCACTCGTTTACCCGATCATTGACAAGCGATTCGCAGCGTCCGAAGGAAGTCGTCTTCGCCGCCGCGGACACCAGTATCGCGAGGAGGTTCCCGTGTCAGCCGAAGCCGTAGGATTCTCACTGTTGACCCTAGGCGCAGCTCTGCTCGTCGGCAAGATCATCCAGTGAAGGTGCGCTGGATTCAAAGCCTGTTCCTTCCCAGTTCCATCGTCGCGGGAACAATCCTGCTGCTCTTTGGGCCCCCAGGTTCTCGGCCGTTTCGACGGCCCCCTGAAGAGCAGAGGGCTGTTCACGCAGGCCATGTCCACGACATGGTCGGCGCTCCAGCCTGCTCATCAGCGTCATCTTCGCGACGATGTTCCTCGGGCAGCGGCTGCCCAGCCCCGGGAAGGCGGCGAAGCTGCTCAGCCCCCAGCTGTCATTGGAACCGCCCTGGCCTCCAGTCAGTACGTGGTGGGCCTGCTACTCGCAGGATTCGTCCTCGTGCCGCTGTTCTCCGCCTCGCGCATGACGGGCTCCCTCATAGAAATGGCCTTCGAGGGCGGGCACGGCACAGCCGCCGGAATGCGCGGCGTCATGGACAAGCTGGGCTTCAAAGAAGGCGGAGACCTCGCGGTGGGATTGGCGACGGTCGGAATCGTCAGCGGGATCGTGGTGGGCATCGCCCTGATCAACTGGGGGCGTGCGCACGGGCAAGACGGAGATCCTCAAAGGTAATGTGAAGATGTCGCTGGAGGAGCAGAAGGGCCTCTTCCGCGCCGACGAGCACTATTCCGCAGGAACCATGACCAGCCGTCCCGCGTCGGTGGAGCCGCTCTCACTGCACTGGGGATCGTCGCGGTCGCGATCCTCATCGGCTGGTCCATCCTCGAGGGGCTGCGCTGGATCGAACGGGTCACCTACGGCATGATGATCGACCGACACGCATCTGGAGATCTTCACCTACGTCCCGCTGTTCCCATGGCCCTCCTGGGCGGAGTGATCCTCCAGCTGATCGCCAGGAAGACCGGCGCCAGCGGTTCATCGACCACCAGATGATGCTGCGCATCCCGGGGCTGAGCCCTGGACTTCCTCATCGTCGCCGCCATCGCCACGCTCTCGTTACAGGCGGTGGGGCGGAACCTGGGAGTCTTCCTGATCCTCTCGGTCGCGGGAATCGCCGTCAACGTGGCGATATTCCTGTGGTTCACGCCTCGGGTCATCGGCCGGTTCTGGTTCGAGCGGGGCATCAGCGACTTCGGCCAGTCGATGGGAGTGACCGCCACCGGCCTGATCCTCATGCGCATCACCGACCCCCACGGCGAGGCCCCGCATTCGAGGGCCTTCGGATACAAGCAGCTCGTCTTCGAGCCGTTCTTCGGAGGGGCCTGGTGACGGCATTGGCCATTCCGACCATCTACTTCACGGGCATCTGGCCGTTGTTCTTCAGTCATGCTGGCCATCTTCCTCGTCGCGATCCTCTCCGGTCTGTTCTGCTTCGGCCCTCGCGAACGCAGAGACCGCGAGGCGTACGGACGGCAAGCGTCTTCCCGAACCGACGCCAGGAAGGGAAGTTGACGGCTCGACGTGCGGTGGGGACAAAGCTTGAAGGAACGAATCGGCGTGTCATCCCATACCCGCCAGTCTGTGAGAAGTCAGTCCGCCGGGCAGAATCGCCTGGCGGGACTGGGCGGCATACCTGATAAAAATCGCCTCCGTCCATTTCGTTCCGGAACCAGGTCGAGACGGCTGGCGGGTAGCTTCGCTTCACGGGGTCTAGCCGGGCAACGGGCCCGAGCCACCGCGGACGGCGTCGAAGAGTCGAGCGGTTCCAGCAAGGTGCAAAGGGAGTCTCGCTCAGTGTCAGGCGCGAAATACGATTACATCTTCCAGGTTCTACGTCACAGGATCGAGTCAGGAGAATACGAGTTTCAAAGCCTGTTGCCGTCCGAAAACGTCCTCGCCACGGATTTCTCCTGTACGCGCAACACTGTGCGCAAAGCCCTAGCCCTCCTAGCCAGCCAGGGGCATATCCAGCCCATGCAGGGGTCGGGGATCCAAGTCATCCATCGGCGCCGGACATCGCCTCCGCAGCACCCTTCGGCCTTCCTCTTGGGCGGCATCAGATCGCTGAAGGAAGCCGCGTCGCTGCAACAGGTCGGCGTCCGCACCAGGATGCTGTCCTGGACGAGGGCACGGTCGACGCGGACCTGGCCGATCGAAGCGGAATGCGGGAAGGGCCGACATCCTGACGGTCCGTCGGGTGCGGACGCTCGACGGCGTTCCCCTGATCATCGACACGAATGTCTTCCTCCGCTCCGTCGTTCCTCGCCTGACGCGCCAGGTCGTCAAAGCTCGATCTACTCCCACCTGGAATACGAGCTCGGCGTGACGGTCAGCAGTGCGACGCGGATCGTCACGGTCGAACCAGCGACCGAAAGAGGATCACAACCTTCTTCGCCTCGACGGGACGGGATGCGTCGTAGTGGTGACATCCTCCACATTCGATTCGGCGGGAGTTCTCTTCGAGCACACCATTTCGCGCCACTCGGCCGTTGGATTCGAGTTCCACACCACGGCACAGAGGTTGCCTCCCGCTCTGTGAATCGCGGAGCATCAAGGCGGACTGCGTCTGCGAAGGACGGAAGCAGGGGACGGCCCGGCCAGTGCGATCGGTGGGTCGTCCCCGCGGCTATTCGCCTTGCGCGGCTGTTTGGCCACGGGTTCGCGCCTGCCTAGGCGCACTTTCTTGACTTCGCGTTCGGCGTCGAAATCCGACTCCTTGAAACCGAAGAAGTAGGTGCACAGGAAGCCTACGATCACCGTTGCCAAGGACGCTATCCAGAATCCCGTGAAACTGGAGTCGATGCCCTGCTTGCTGATGAAGGAGGAAGCCGACGAAGGCGCCGGTGAATCCCCACATGTTGACGTTGAACAGACCGGTGAGCGGGCCGCCGACGGCTCCGCCGATCGACGCGGTGATGAAGACTCGACCGTACTTGAGGTTGAGGCCGTACATCGCCGGTTCGGTGACGCCGCACATGGCCGAGATCGTCGCCGGTCCGGCCAGTTGCCTGATGCGCGGATTCTTCGATTTCACCCAGATGGCGAGGGCGCCCGCGCCCTGGGCGATCATCGTGGCGGACACGATGGCGTTGATCCTCGATTCGCCGCCACCGCTGGAGGCGAGCTGGGCGGCGATGATCGGAATGACGGCCCAATGCAAGCCGAAAATGACCAGCGACTGATACAGTGCGCCGATGACCAGGCCCGCGAAGACGTAGTTGAAGGTGATGATCGAGTTGATCCCGTTGGCGATGAAACCGGAGAAGAACATGACGATCGGCCCGAAGACCACGAGTATGAGGGCAGAGACGATGAAGATCTCCAGGAGCGGAACGAACATCGATTGGATGACGGCGGGAATCAGCGCTCCAACCATGGCTCCAAACGCATGCCAGCCATGCCGCGACGATAATCAGGGAAAATCGTGGACGTATAGGCTATGCCTTCCGTCCGGTCGGCAGAGCGACAGGAATTCCGAAGAAGTCCGCATTGAACACGGTTTTGCCCAATTGGGCGATGACGTGGTAACTTTCTCCCTTGGGATTCGACATGGCGACCAGGGTCGGGAAGCGAGAGCACTCCGCCTATGATGGCGACAACGATGGGATTGGCGCCCAAGCGCCTGGCAGCGGTGAAGCCGACGATGATCGGGGAGGAAGTAGAACATCGACGAAGACATCGCGTCGATGAACTTATATGTGTCCGTCTCGTCGCCCACGACCTTGTAGTACGTGAAGCGCCAGGATTCCCTGAGGAGTTCCGGAGGCTGCGAGTACGCCGATGATCGGGATCATCGATCCCGTGATGACGCCGATGAGCGAGCTGAAGCCGTATTTCATCCAGCCGACGAACGTCGTCGGGCGTTCCTCTCTCTCTTCCTCGGGGGCGTCCTCGCCGGAACCCTGGGGAAGCTGCTTGACGACGGCATTGTAGACCTGCGCCACTTTCGGGCCGATGACTACCTGATATTGACCTCCCGCCCTGGCGACGTCGATGACATCGGCCGATTCGGTCACGGCGGCGTCATCGGCCAGGGACTCGTCTTTCAGGTAGAAGCGCAGGGCGGGTGATGCGGTGGATGAGCGAGCGGACGTTGTCCGCGCCGCCGATTCCGGCGATGATGTCTCGAGCGGTGGCGTCAGGCCCCGTCAATCCATCGTCAGCCGAAGAAGCCGCAGCAGGCCTCTGAGCGGCGGGAGTCAGCTGGTCCGGAGATCCCGAAGCAGAATCCGGACCGGATCCGTAAACGCCTCCGCCGGGCGCTTCGCTCCCAGAGCGGCCTCATTCGTGACTTCGGCGCGAGCAACGAGTTTGCCCGCATCGACCATCCCCAAGTCACCTTCAAAGAAACCAGACGGGTATCGGTGTTGGTGAAGACCACGATAGGGTGGTGCTCTTGCCTTTCTTCAGGATGGCATCCAAATCCATGGTGCCGATGGACTGCCCGACGCGAACCCTGTCGCCAAGGCTCGCTTTCAGGGGCGAACGGCTCGCCCTTCAACTGAACAGTGTCGATTCCCAGGTGAAGGAGCACCTCCAGGCCTGAGTCGGTTTCGAACGCGATGGCGTGACCGGTGTCCGCCACCATGACTGACGGTGCCGTCGACAGGGCGAGACCACATTCCCGCTCACGGGTTTGATCCCGAACCCGTCGCCCACGGCTTTGGAGAGAACACGCAGGATCGGGGACGTCAGCGAGATCGATTACCTCACCATTCACAGGCGAGGCGATCGTGACCTCCGGGTCACGAATGTCGGACATAGGAGTTCCTTTCAGGATATTCGTATTTTATTAATTAGAAATAAGTATTGCGAGCGCTTCATAGGGGCTTTGGTCGTATAGTGCTATCAAGCGTACGTTCAGGATAGTTCGATATGAGGATGGATCCTTCCGGTGAAGTCGAGGGAATTTCAATCTCGGCTTGTTTGGCGCGGAAATTCGTCAAAACGAGCAGCCTTTGGCCACCATGCTCGCGTATAGAAGGCGAAGACTTCAGGGGTGATCCATGGCGTAGGGTAGAGTAGCGTCCCCGGGAGATGACGGGCTGTCCCTTGCGCAGGGCGATGAGGCGGCGGTAGTAAGGAGGATTCGCCCTTCCGCTTCTTCGTCGGCGACGTTGATCCGCGCCTGGTTGGTCGAGCGCAGCCGCGGCGTTCCGTTGGTGAAGCCCGCCGTCCGCCGGAGTCCCATTGCATGGGGTAAAGCGAGCGTTGTCTCGGGCTTTCCGCGGACGATGGCGAAAGGCCTCCCGCTCGCTGCGTCCAGTTTCCATCAGAGGCGAAGGCGTTATGCGCCTCGACGTCGACGTAGTCGAAATGGTCTCGTAATCCGGATCGGTCATGCCGATCTCCTCGCCCATGTAGACGAACGGCGTCCCTCGGAGCAGATGGATGACGGTCGCGAGCATGAGTGGCGGATTCGACGCGGTACCTCCCGGGTCGCCGAATCGGTTGATGGCGCGGGGCTGGTCGTGGTTGTTCCAGAACAACGCGTTCCATCCGTCGCTTCACCATGCCTGGCCCATTCGTTGAGGACGCGCTTGAGGCCGCGCCAGGTCGAAGGCGTGGACGTCACTTCTCGCCGTCCTCGTAGTCGACCTGAGGTGGTAGAGCTGAAGACCATGTTCAACTCGTGGTTGCCGGGATTGGAGTAGCCCGCGCATGCCTCCACGCTCGTGGAGGACATCTCTCCACGGTCACCGAGTCTTCGTCGCGTCGGGGCTGGCCTCGTTGAGCTCGCGCAGGTAGGCGTGGACGTCCGGCCCGTCCGTGTACATCTTTCGATCGTCCGTGCCGAGCGGCGCGTCGAGAAGCTGAGAGCCCTTCCCGATGACGTTGATGACATCGAAACGGAAACCGTGAACACCCGGTTCCGCCAAAAGTTCACGACCTTGGCAGCTTCGCGCGCACGTCGGGATTAGTGCCAATCGAGATCGGCCTGCGCGGGATCGTAGAGGTGAAGATAGTAGTCGCCCGTTTCTCGAAAGGCGCCCAGGCGGGAGCCTCCGAACTTGGAAAACCCAATTGGTGGGGAGCGAACCGTCAGGCTGCGGTGGACAGAATGTAATAGTAGTCCTGGTATTTCTTCTCCCCCGCCAGGGCTCGCTGGAACCATTCGTGATCGGTGGACGTATGGTTGAGGACCATGTCCAGCATCACGCCGATACCGTCGAGACTCCAAAAGCGGCGACGAGTTCGTCGAAGTCCTCCATAGTTCCATCGCCGGATCGATGGAGCAGTAGTCGGATATGTCGTAGCCGTTGTCCCGCTGCGGTGAGGGGAAGAAGGGGTTGAACCAGACGTAATCCACCCCTAAAGAAGCTATATAGGGAATATTATCGATGATTCCGTAGATCTCCGATACCATCGCCTGTAGAATCTTTAAAGGATTTTAGGGTAAATTTGATAAATAACACTATTTTTAAAAGTCAACTTTATGCTCCTATGTGAAAATATAGGTCAGCTAAACGAGACCCGATATAGAGGAAGCCAGCCCGGAGCACCGGGCCGTGGACCGCACAGCTCGCAGCAGATCGACAGCACGCATCGCCCCTGAGTCCAACTTTCGCCGAACGCGTGTGCGAGGCAAGCCATCGGGAAGGCAAGAACCGCGAAGGATCATCCGATCGCAGTCGTTTCCCGCAGCGCTATAACCCAGCGACATCGAACTGAGCTTGTGCGCACAAGTGTACCCTAACCCATCGTTTGCGCGGGGGCAATAGTCCGGCTTCCGTCTCCCACCGCGGCCGGGCTAAGGTGAACTCCATGAAGGACTGGCCAATCTGCGTAAAAGCTACGAGACAGGGCCATCTGAGTGAGGATGAGACGACATCCGCTCCGTTGGCGCTGTTCGAGCGGTGGTTCGTCGAGGCCGAGAAAGCCAGGATACCCGAGCCGAACGCTATGACGCTCGCCACTGTCGGAGCGGACGGACGTCCTTCCACTCGTGTGGTGCTCGTCAAAGAAGTCGATGAGCGCGGACTGGTCTGGTACACCAACTACGAGTCGCGAAAAGGCCGGGATCTTCAGAACAATCCATACGCAGCCCTCCAGTTCCACTGGGTGGAACTGGAACGGGTGGTGCGCATCGAAGGCACGGTGGGCAAGGTGAGTTCGGAAGAGTCAGACGCATACTTCGCCGAGCGTCCTTTGGATTCGAGGCTGGGCGCGGGCATCTCCGCAGTCGCACGTGATCGCCTCCCGTGCCGTGCTTGTGGCCGCCGCAGCCCGAGCGGCGGCTACATACGGCCTGAAACCGCCCAGACCGGAGCACTGGGGCGGGTATCGCCTGATCCCCGAAACCTGGGAGTTCTGGCAAGGCCGCAAGTCGAGACTGCATGATCGCATCCGGTACCGGCTCGACGACGGGGCATGGGTGCAGGAACGGCTGGCGCCGTAGAGCATTCCGACGAACAGGGCGAATCCTTCGGAAGAGGAGAATACGCCGGATGGAAGTGTCAGCGGGATCGACCATGCGGTCGTTCGCAGAAAGTGTGGAGTTTTAGGGATGCGTTTCCGGTCGAAGTACAGGGTCCGAACGTACAAAGAATCGCACCGCGGCGGCAACGCGGAAAGAGGCGGCCGCCACGTGGTACGGCCGTCTTGTGTTCGCCTATGCGATATGGCAGTTCGTTGCGTTGATGCTGGAGTACTCCGCTCCGGCTTTCGTCTTCGAGTCCTCTCGTCTGCTGAACGTCACGAACATCCCTTCGTACCCGAGCATCGTTTCCTTTCTCCTCCTCACCTTGATCGCTTTGGGCCTGCTTCGACGGCAGCGTCCGGCCCTCTGGATGTCGGTGATCCTCTGGCGGGGGCTGTCTCTGGTGCTGTCCGCCGTGGCGGGCATCCTGATTTTCCTGTATCCACGACTCGGCGGCAAAACCGTCGCCGTCGGGGGCCAGCCGATTCTCATCGCCTCGACGATCCTCGCCATACTGTTCATCATCCTCGCGATATGGATGCGCAGCGCCTTCCCTGCGCGCCTGGCGCCCGGGGCCTGGCGCAGAGCCGGAGGCATCATCGTCTTCGGCCTCACCGCATCGGCTCTCTTCGCATTCTCCGCTCTCGGGGTTTTTCGACCATCGGGCGGATTCGCCTACGCAGCGCAATCAGCTGGAGCGTCTCCGTCGCCCTCGGATTGTCACCGTCCGATCCGCCTTTTTCGCAGCACGATCGCCGGCTATCACTGGGTGGAGATCGGCTCGGGAGATAATATCCGCTCTGACGTTGATCGCGGCCACGCGTCGTCTTCCTTCGAGCGGCTCCGCATGACGCTCAACAGGACCAGAACGATGAACTCGCGATTCGCCGAGCTGCTATTGACGACTGAGCCATCCGATTCACTCCGGGTGCTCCGCCACTCGCGACGACAGGGCAAGCCGTATTCTCGCCCGACGGCCGGGCAGCGATCTCCTATCGGGTGATCCTCGGCGTATGCCTGGCGGCCGGCGATCCCATCGGAGACCGCCGCTCACGGCCCGCGGCGATCGCCAAGTGGCTGGAGCACGCTCGCGCCTACGGCTGGGTGCCCGCCGCCGTGTCGGTGGGGAAAGCGCTGCCCACGCCTACCGAGCGGCAGGTCTGCACCCCATGATGCTCGGAGACGAAGCGGTCATCGAAGTCTCGGACTTCCGCTTGGGCAGCGCGAGCTTGCGTTCCGTGCGCAAAGCGGTGGCAGGGCCCGGTGAACGCCGGCTATCGGAGTGCAGGTGCGGCGTCAGGCCGACATACCGCGGCAGAACTCGCCGAGCTCATTGCGGTAGCCGACGTATGGCGCCGCGGCAGGCCGGAACGCGGCTTCAGCATAGCGTCGGGACGCCTGGGCAATGCTCGGGACGCTCGAACGGTCATCGTCACCGCCCACGACTGCTCCGGCCGCGTGTGCGGCCTTCTCTCCTTCGTTCCCTGGGGCGTCGCGATCTATCACTCGACCTGATGCGTCGCTCTCCCGAGGCGATATCGGGTGTCACCGAACTGATGGTCACCGAACTCATCGCCGCGGCGGACCAACTCAGGTCACCCAGATCTCCTGAATTCGCCATGTTCCGGGAGTCATTCGCTCGCGGCGCGCAGAATCGGCGCCTCGCCGCTGCAACGTCTCAATCGCAAGCTCCTGGTTTCGCATCTCGCTGGTGGCGGTTGCATTCGCTCTACCAGTCCAACGAGAAATACCGCCCGAGGTGGCGTCCGCGCTTGCTCTGCTGACGAGCACCGCCCAGCTCACCCAGGTGCTGGCAGCCGTGTTACAAGCGGAAGGCTTCATACCAGAACTCCCAGGTCTCTTTCGCCGGCGTTCACGTGCCGCTCAACTCGATCGTCCTGAAACCGCCGCCCAGCTTGCCGATGCCGTTCTCGCACAGGGAAAAAGGCTCTGTTCACGCCCGTTCTTCCGGGGCGGCGTCTAACCGAACAGCAACGGGTTCGATTGGACAAGCTCGCTCGGCTCGCGGACATCGGCATGGACCCATACCCTCCCGACGTTCCCCGCACAGTCTCGCTGGCACAAGTGCATCGCGATTCCCGGACGGTGTCGGTGGTCGGGCGGGTCGTGCGAATGCTGAGACCACGGCGGTGTCCTCTTCGCCGACCTGCGGGAAGGGGTGAAGAACGTCAGATCATGTTCACGCTCGACCGGCCCTCGGCAGGGAATGGAGCTGTGGCGGACCACCGTGGATCGAGGGAGATCTGGTGAGCGTCACGGGTCAGGTGTGCCTAAGCCGTTCAGGGAGAATTGAGCGTGCATGTCGAATCATGGACGATGGCGGCGAAATGCCTCGCCCCGCCGCCCGACAAGCATCTGGGGTTGCGCGATCCGGAGACTCGGATACGCTTGCGCCAGGTGGACCTGGCGCTCAACGACGAGGCGCGGAGGCGTTGCTCGCCCGCAGCACGGCGATCCGCGCCATTCGCGAAGCTGACGGAACACGGGTTCGTCGAGGTCGAGACTCCGATTCTCCAACGCGTGCACGGAGGTGCCAATGCGCGTCCTTTCACCACGCACATCAACGCCTGCGACGTCGACCTCACCCTGCGGATCGCGCCGGGCTGTATCTGAAACGTCTGTGCGTGAGGGGGCCTCGACAGGGTGTTCGAGCTCGGCAGGAACTTCCGCAATGAAGGCGCCGATTCACGCACAATCCGAGTTCACTTCTTTGGAGGTTTACCAGGCTTGGGGATTACACCCAGCATGCGGACGCTGACGCAGGGAACTGGTGTGCGCTGCAGCTCAGGCCATTCACGGGCAGCCTGTTGTGCCGAGGCCGGATGGGACTTCGCTCAGGTTGGACGGCACGTGGCGCGTTCTCACCGTTCACGAGGCCGTTTCGCAGGCGATAGGCGTGGAGATCACGCCGGACACGCCGCTGCGCAGTTACGGGATCTCTGCCGTGAGCACGCAGTCCACTATACGATGTCGATGACGTCTGGCGACCTTGTCACCGAACTCTACGACGACTTCGTCGAGCCCCATACAACGGAACCCACGTTCTACACAGACTTTCCGTGGAGACCTCACCGCTGACCCGCCGGAATCGCAGGGAATCCTGCTGGCCGAGCGGTGGGATCTCGTGGCCTTCGGCATGGAACTCGGAACCGCCTACACGGAGCTGACCGATCCGGTCGATCAACGACAGCGACTCACCGAGCAGTCTCTGCGCGCGGCCCGCCGGCGACCCGGAAGCCAGCAGAGTCGACGAGGTTCCTGTCGGCGCTGGGTTCAGCATGCCCCCAACCGGGGGGCTGGGTCTTGGCATCGACCGCATTGCGATGTTCCTGCTGGGCGCCCCCATTCGTGAAACGCTGGCTTTCCCGTTCGTCCGTCCGAGCGCGCACACGGGAAAAGCCGTGAGCAATCGCGCCGCCGGAGAGATCGCACTGTGCCGCGCCGATCGTTCACATCCGCTCGATGTGGTGCAGTACCAGATCCGGACGAGTCACGGGGAACAGATGATTCTGCCCGGGCAACATCACGATGTGGGTGGGTAGACGCTGGGACAGCTCCACTGTGCTCTCAGGAACCTACGCTGGGTGGTCCTCGGGCCGGCCCCGACCAAGTGAACGGCAGCCGGCATCCTGCGACGTCGACGTGCGCGTAGCCATGAGGCGTGCCACTCGACCCTCCTGCTCTCGGCTCTCATGCAGTTGGTTCGCGAGGAGCCTCCAAGCCTCGGCCGTCCACCACCGTGCGTCCGCCTCCCGGAGGGACTGGGCTGTCGGAGTTTTTCGTGGCCAGTCAGATCCCGGCGCGTCGCAAGATTTGCCCACTGGGGATGCGGCTGCACCAAAGCGGCACCGATCAAACGACGCCCCCGCTGTGTTCGGCCTGCGAATGCCGCCCGGTATGACGCCGTCCGTTCGGCTGCCCGCCTGCGGGGCGTCGTCAGGGTCGAGGAGGACTAGGCGGCCGATCTGTTCGGGGTAGCGCAGAGCCCATTCCACTGCGGCGAGGGCCGCCGATCGAATGGCCGATCAGATCAATCTCGGTCATCGGCTCCGAGCGCTGCACTGAACCGCGGATATGTCTCCAGTGGTCGGCGTTCGCCAGTGAATCGACGACGTTCGCGTCTGATCCTAGACCTTTGCGAGCGAAGCGTAGTCATCGGAGCTAGTCCCCATCCAGGAAGAATCAACCACATTTCAACTCCTCATGACTAACGGCAGTGGAGCAAGCGCTATTGCAAGGCAACTCAACGCCACTTGTACACGTTGAACGATGCCGAGGGGCGCGAAAGCCGAACGCTTCGGAGACCACCAAGAGCGCGAGTGACGGGAAGCACGACCATCGCCGCAATGACGCATGCCAATAAGATCTTTTTCTCACATCCTCCAGCTTCGCACAGATTATCAACAACAGAGAGGCGGCAAACAGAGCTATACCCACCCTGCGGTTCCGCTGCTGACATTGTGCTGCCATTCGGTCTGGCCCCTGGTCCGGCCGCAATCTGAGCTCGGCATTCGGGTAGGGATATCGCGCAGTCCAGAGGCGTGAGCGGCCTGTCGATGATCGTCGCAACGCCGAGATGCGTACAGTCCGATAGCCAAAAAGCCTTTGACTCGCAGCCATGTCCGCCACCGTCCGCGAATGCTGATCAGCAGAGTGGTCGCCACGACTACGACAGCACTGCTGACAAGGTCGGCCAGGCGAAACCACTGTCCAGTGGACTGCTGGCGTGCCGCCAATTCGGAGAGGTAAGGCGCGGACATCCAATGGCCGCCCGCGAGATCTCCCGACCACGCTCATGTAGACGATGGCCGCGAAGCACATCAGCCCAATGGACAGTCTGTCGCGGAGTCCGCCATTGCGGTCCGTCACAGCATGGGCGCCGTCTTCCGACGCGGTCTCTGTCACGAAACCACCAGAACACCGGGATCGATATCGGCGAGTGCGGGAGGGACTTCAAGCGTACCCCGCCGCCGCTCCTGCGACTGTCCAGCGTGTCAGTCGATCACGCTCGCTTGCCGTTTCAGCCATCTGAGGCCCTTTCTGTGGACCTCTGAATGCGGACTCACGATCATAACCCGCCATGCCATCACGCAAGTCCACCGATCTTTCGATCGGCCGCGAGTGGGAGCGATGGTCGCTTCGTCGCCGATCGACTCAGCTGCTAGGACTTCGACCAGTTCTCCCGAAGATGGCGCAGGTCTCCATGTCAATGAGGCGGCCGTGGTGGCACCGTCGGCGAGTATGTCGATCGGTGATGAAGCCGGCGGAGGGCTCCATGAAGAACTCGGCCAACGCCCCGATCTCGTCAGGGGTTGCGATGCAACCTGCTGGGGAGAGGTCAGAGCACCCTGCGGCAGCTTCACCTTCGGCAGGCGAAAGGACTCTTTCAGATAGGATTCCACTCACGTGGAAACGGAAACGCCTCCTAGCGACGAAGACCGTTCACTACCGATAAAAATCGGCATATGCATTGCAAAGGAAGTTGTGGAGCTAACGGGACTCGGACCCGTAACCCCCTGCTTGCAAAGCAGGTTGCGCTATCAATTGCGCGCATAGCCCCGAATGGCCGTGGGGCGTCGGCCTCATCGGCAGCCCGACCATGCGGGCTCGTCAGTCCACCGGGTCCGTGACTTCACCCAAACAGCCCGATCTTGACCCTTCTTCTGAATCTCGATCCATGCGACAGACCCGACAGCTGCAGCCGTCAGTACGAACAGAAACTTCTTCGTGGTCTCCCTCCAAAGTTGCCGTGGGCCTAGCTGGACTCGAACCAGCGACCTCATCCTTATCAGGGATGCGCTCTAACCGACTGAGCTAGGCCCTCGCACCCTTGGGTGCCGATTTAGATACACTACCGTTATTCCAGTGTCCAGTCGGCCTGCCAGCCGATTCGGTCTCTTCACCTGAATGCCGTCCGTTGATCCGGAACCGGGGCGGGTCTCCCTCGTTATTCGTCGGTCACTGTTGTTCGCAAGCCTCCCGAGCGAAGCGATGAGGTTGTATATGAGCGCGCTGACGGCAGCCAGGGCCGTGAACAGCAATGTCGATGATGGCGACGATCACGGCAGCTCATCCACCAGCTGAACTGCAGATACTTGCCGACTTGGAGCAGACTCTCCCGAGTTGAGCGTGTCGAGAGTTTCTGGATCTCGCTGAAAACGTGCATCGAATCGAGGACGAGACCAGAGGAACATCATCGCCGACGATCGCGGTCGATGGCCTACAGGCTGAGGAAGCCCAGTTTGAGGGCCGAAAGCGGATCGACCTTGGAGATGGTCATCTTGCACGGCGGAATGCCCACCGGCCTTTTGGGCGGCATCCTCATCTTTCGCTGGGCTCGGCGCCGCCGTTTCCGGACGCGATGGAGCGCCTGCAGGCGCCTGGGTCTGGCTCATCTACTGCTCCGTAACTTCATCATCGGATGCACCTTCAGCCGCATCCGCCATCAAGGCTACCGTGTCGAAGCCGGCCGCGTCTTCCCGAAGGCCGCTTTCCCCTCTCGGAGGCTGCCCGCCGGCGGACGCCGCATCGACCCTCGAGTTCGGCTCCTACGAGGCGCGCTCTCCTGCCCGATTCCCCATGCTTGTCAGCGTGCTCCTCGACGTTGCGGGCGATGGCGATGATCCTGTCGCCGTCGTCAGGTCTGGCGAAGGTCACACCTTGAGTGTTGCGACCCGTCCTGGACACCTCGTCAACGGAAGCTCGCGCTGACCTTGCCGGAGAGCCATGATGACGAGCACATCCTCTCCCTCGGTGATGAGCGCACCGACGAGGTCGCCGCGCTCGGCCGTGAGTTTGGCGACTTTGACGCCCAGCCTGCGCGTCCCTGCACGCGGTATTCGGCGACGGATGTGCGCGGCGAAAGCCTCCTTCCGTCACGACGAACACTTCGGGTTGTCCGCGCGACATCCATCGTCGAAGCGAATCATCACCGCGGAATTTCATTCCCATCACACCCGAGACGGACGCCCCATCGGCCTCAGGGCGGCGTCTGTGCCGGTGAACCACAGCGACATGCCTTTCCGTGAGACGAGCAACTATCATCGCCTTCATTGACGAGGGCAGGCAGCGACCACTTGAGTCGGTCGTGCCATCCTCGATGTTCAGCGCAACCGGATGGCGATGAGACCGCCTGCGCGCGGAGAATCGTACTCGGTCAGCCGAGTCTTCTGCCCGTCCATCGGCCGTGGCGAGCACGAGGTACTGCGCCTGATCGTAGTCTTTGAGGGTGATCGTCGAGCGATCGTCTCGCCTGGCTGGAATGCGAGGAGATTGGCGATATGCTGACCTTTTGCATCGCGTCCGGCTTCGGAGCAGTTCGTATCCCTGATCCGATAGACTCTACCCAAATTGGTGAAGAACAGATGCCATGCGTGCGTCGAAAGCGACTCCGAAATGCTGGACGACATCGTCACCGCGCAGAAAAGCCCTCAGTCCCTTTCCACCGCGATGCTGAGCGCGATACTCGGAGACCTTCGTGCGCTTGATGAACCCTCCGCGCGTGATCGTCACCACAACGTCTTCCTCGGGGATGAGATCTTCGACCCGCATTTCGCCGTCGAAGGGAGAATAGTCGTACGCCGGTCGTCTCCGTGCTTATCGACGATCGCGCGAGCTCTTCACCGATGATGGCGCGCTGCCTTCCCGGCTTGGCGATGATGTCGCTTGTAGTCGGCTACAGGGCGGCCTCTCCTCGTACTCGTCGACGATCTTCTGCCGTTCGAGAGCCGCCAGACGGCGAAGCTGCATCTCGAGGATGGCATTGGCCTGGTCCTCGTCGATATCCAGGAGCTCCATGAGGCCGGTGCGTGCCGCATCGACCGTCGGCGATCTGCGCGGATGAGCGCTATGACGGCGTCGAGTTGGTCGAGGGCTTTGAGATGCCCTCGAGGATGTGAAGGCGTTTGAGGGCCTCCGCCAGCCGGTACTGCGTGCGCCGCAAGATCACTTCCATCTGGAAGGCAACCCAATGGCGGACGAATCCGTCGAGGAGAGCGTGCGAGGCACGCCGTCACGACGCCAGCATATTAGCCGGGAAGTTGTTCTGAGCTGGTGTGCTTGTACACAGGTTGTTGAGCACGACCTTGGCGACGGCGTCTTTCTTCAGCACGACGACGATGCGCTGGCCAGCCCGCCCGGAGGTCTCGTCGCGAATGTCGGCGATGCCCGGCAGACGGCCGTCCTTGATGCCCTCGACCATTTTGTCGAGCAGGCGATCGGGATTGACCTGATAGGGCAGATCGGAGATGACGAGACACTGGCGGCCCTGAATCTCGTCCACTTCGACGACCGCTCTTTGGGTGATGGAACCGTGGCCGGTGCGGTACATGTCGTCGATGCCGCGGGTTCCCAGAATCAGCGCACCGTGGAAGTCCGGTCGCTGATCCGGCGCATGAGAGCTGCGAGCAACTCCTCCTTGCTGGCATCTGGGTTGGTCAGGTACCACTGGACGCCATCGGCGACTTCGCGCAGGTTGTGAGGCCGGGATGCGGGTGGCCATGCCGACGGCGATTCCCTCCGAACCGTTGACGAGGAGATTCGGGAAACGAGCTGTCAGAACAGTCGGCTCCATGAGCGAACCGTCGTAGTTCGGTTCGAAGTCGGCGGTGTTCTCCTTGATGTCGCGCACCATCTCCATCGCGGTGCCATGCGCGCCTCGGTGTAACGCGGAGCCGCCGCACCGGGTCGCCCGGCGTGCCGAAGTTCCCTGGCCGGCCACGGCGGGTAGCGCATCGACCAGGGCTGAACCAGCCGTACCAGAGTGTCGTAGATGGCGACATCGCCGTGGGGGATGATAGTTGCCCGCTGACATCGCCGACGATCTTCGAAGCCTTCGAAAGGAGAGTCGGGCCGGTATCCGCCGTCGTACATCGCGTAGAGGACCCGCCGGTGCACGGGCGGAGGCCGTCCGCACGTCGGGGAGGGCGCGTCCGACGATGACGGACATGGCGTAGTCGAGATGAGGACTTCTCCATCTCCCGCTGGAGGTCGACTTCCGCAATACGCCCGTGATCGTATCCGGCGGTCTGTTCTTCGCTCACTGGAATCCTGCCTTAGATGTCGAGGAATCGAACGTCGTGTGCGTTACGCTGGATGAAAGCTGCGTCGGGATTCAACATCTTCTCCCATGAGCACCGAGAAGGTTTCGTCGGTTGCAGCAGCTTCGCCTATGGATACCTGCTTGAGAGTCCGTTTAATGGGATCCATGGTCGTATCCCACAATTCCTCGGCGTTCATTTCGCCCTGGCCCCTTATAACGCTGTACGCGCTGGCTTTCATCTTTAGGCAAACGATATCCCTTAACTTTTCCCTCCTCGGGCTTGACATCGCGTTCTCGATCGGAGAGACATAGTCGTGGAAAGCATTCGTCCATTTGATGCGGTGAGGGGAGGCATGGCGAGGTAGACGTAACCGCTTTCTATAAGCGGCCTCATGTATCTCGTAGACGAGTGTCAGAAGAAGGAGTTTGCGATATGGGAGCCGTCGACATCTGCGTCGGCCATGAAAACGATCTTATGGTATCGCAGTTTCGCCATGTCGAATTCCTCGCCGAGCGCCTGTTCCGAAGGCCGTGATGAGACCCTGGATCGCTTCGGAGGACCAGGCACGGTCCAGACGCGCCTTCTCGACGTTGAGGATCTTCCGCGAATCGGCACTGATCGCTTGGTGCTCGGGATCCCGCCCGTTGACGTCGATCCCCGCCGAGTCGCCCTCGACGATGAAGATCTCGCACTCTTCGGGATTGCGGGACGTGCAATCCTTAAGCTACCCGGCATCGACGCCGATTCGAGGACGCTCTTGCGGCGAGTGGCTTCACGGGCCTTGCGGGCCGCCGCGCGAGCTGCGAAGGCCTGAAAACGATTTTGCAGAACGATCTCCTTGGCTCACCTGGATGCATGTCGAGCCAGTCGGTCAGATGAGCATAGACCTGCTGTTGGACGAAGTACGCGCCTCGGTGTTGCCGAGCTGGTCTTGGTCTGGCCCTCGAACTGGGGATTTCCGAGCTTGACGGAGATGATCGCCGTCAGTCCCTCGCGGATGTCCTCGCCTGAGAGTGGGATCCTTATCCTTGAGCAGGCCCTTGTCACGCGCGTATGTTGTTGATCACCGAGGTCAGAGCTGATCGATCCCTCCTCGTGAGTGCCGCCTTCGGTCGTCATTGATCGTGTTGGCGAAGGTATTGAGGGTTTCAGGTAAGCCGACGTCCATTGCATCGCCACTTCGCACTGGATCTGCTTCCGCTTGATCCTCCGCCTCGAAATAGATGACGTCGGGATGTACGACCTCCACGCTTTCTTGCGAGCGTTGAGGATGTTTGACGTAGTCAGAACAATCCTCGAATACATGTAGGAGACTTCGCGCCGTCCGCTCTCCGGGTCATCGGCGCCGTCGGGCTTTCCGGTGACCTCGTCGCCTTCCGCGGTGGCGGTCGGCCGTTCATCGATCAAAGTGATGCGCAGATCCTTATTGAGGACATCTGATGAGAAAACGTTTGCGCAACGTCTCGAAATCGTAGTCGACCGTCTCGAAGATCTCGAGGTTCGCCCAGAACGTTTGACTCGTCCCATGTTCATCGGTGGCTTCACTCGCCGAAGAGGACCGGTCGGCACGCCGTTTTTCAAAGGAGATCCGCCATACGTAGCCGTCACGCCAGGACTTTCGGTCTCCATGCGGCTCGACAGCGCGATTGACCACGGAGACGCCGACGCCGTGCAATCCGCCCGAAAGCAGCGTAACTGCCGTTGCCGAACTTCCCTCCCGCGTGGAGGATCGTCGTGACGACTTCGACTGCAGGACGATGCTCGGTTGGATGGTCGCCGACGGAATCCACTGGCCGTTGTCGCGCACGCGCACGCCGCCGTCAGCCAAGATCGTCACTTCGATGTGGTCGCAGTATCCCGCCAGGGCCTCATCCACGAATTGTCCACGACTTCGTATACGCAGTGGTGAGGCCGCGCTCGCCGGTCGACCCGATGTACGTGCCGGGACGTTTGCGCACAGCTTCGAGACCTTCGAGAACGCGTAATCGACGAGGCGTCGTACGATTGTTCATCGAGAACTCTGTCCACCGAGATGGACTCTCCTCTCTCCTTCGGACTGAGCATGCGTCTCGTCAGCTGTCACGCTTGGCGACTCCTTCAAACTCGAGTTCGCGAGGTCGTTCTCAGGCGGTCCTACACCTCGCTGTCTCGTAGGACACACACGGATGGGGGCTTCGGCAATTCTACCGCACATCAGAGAATTCCTCAGGTTGCCCAGGCTCCTACGCCCGCATTGTTAGGCGGTTACAGTTCCCACTAGCCCCCTCAGTTTCGCACAGCATTGCCCATTATTCACCCTCATAGTTCACATTGTTATCAAACTATTTAAAAGTATCATCAAATACAACATGGAGGTCAGTCGTAAGTGTCTCGCACGCCTCTGCCGAGGAACGGAAAACCGTCCATGTTTCCAATTCGGAAAGGCTTGGGACCCTTGACGACGATTCTCTTCACCACGCCATCACCGATTTCCTCCGCAAGCGTGGTCTCGAGCGTGGCGAAGGGCTCGAGATCTGCGTTTCCCACGACGTCGACGAGGTTCTCAGGGGTCAGAGTTCCGTCCTCGCGAGATTCCTCGACAGTGCAGTGCCTGGCAGCAGTCGGACCGACGATTTCATCCACCGGGAGACGACGGAGGCGACTTCAGACCCGCTGCGTCCACCCTCGATCGCGCGCACGAAACGTCCAGAAGCTGTCCGATCGGACGGGGATCGCGTCTGGAGGACGCGGACCGGAACCCACATCCCCACCGGGACCAGGGTCCACACCTCGTCGCCAATCGGTTCTTCAGCGGCCTGACCGTCCCCATCGTTCGACCCGTCATCGTCCGTGAGGGCCAGCGGCTGGCGAATCCGCACCTCTCCCCGAGCGAAAGCCGTTTCGCGAACTCGGTCGAGGTTGACGCAACGCGAGGAGATCCTCTGACGGAAGCTTGACGCCGCGCTCCGGCGATCGCTCCCTCAGGCATCGGCGACACCCTCGACGAAGACTCATCTTTCCATCGGCGACATGCAATCGCTGTCCGTTCAATCCCTCGGAAGCTCGCTGCCGACGGCAGCCGTGACGAAGACCTGCCCAGCTCGGAGACGATGCCGGGCGAGGGCGTTCGCGACGACCCGCATCGAGTTCGGAGAATACGTCGTCGAGGATGAGAATGGGCTCGCCGTCCTCAGCCCATTCACCCGAAACGTCAGCGCGTAGAATTTCCCATGCGGCGGTTTGAGCGCCAAAGCGTAGCTCCGACTCCCGTGCGAGGCGTGCTAGCGGGGAGCGAACCGAGCGTTAAGGCGAGATCGTCGATGAGGGGCCAGCAGATTGACACCCTCTGCATTTCAGCCTCGCGCCGTTCGGAGAGCTCAGCGATCAACCGAACTTCGGCGAAATCGGCATCCGGCGAGTTCTCGCTTCGTGCTTTTCAATGGCGGCTATCGACTCCGCGTCGAAAGATTTTCAGGCGTCGGAAGTTCGAAAATGCCCTTGACTCGCTATTAGCGCGATGAGTCGACGCGAGCGCATGAGGGACCCATTCGAGAGCTCGCGGTAATACCGGTCGACGTGGGGCCGCAGCTATGAGACGATGTCGGCGCGTGCCGCCGTGATCTGGGCCCCAACCGCGCCAGCTGAAGATCCACACGTCTAGAGAACTCGAGTTGATCGAAGCGCCACGACGTCGGGCTGCTCAGTGGACTTCAACAACGCTCCGCGCTGTCGCATGACCTTCTCGTGTTCGGTCCTCACTCCGGCGAGTCTGGGGCGGGTTGCACCATGATCGAGATCCAGATAAGCTCTGCGGGCACTGGGATCACCGCGAATCAGTTCGAGATCTTCGGGAGCGAAGACGACCGTCTTGACGATTCCCGGAGGATCTCTGCCGGACGCACCTGTCCGCGGTTGATGCGCGCACGATTGGCCCGACCGAAGCGGATCTCGACCTGAAGAGTCGTCGGCGTCTGCCCATGCAGAACTTTCGCGGATGACGGCAGCCTTGGCGCCTTGTCTGATGAGGGCTGCGTCCGAGGAAACTCGATGCGAGGAAAGCGTTGCGAGGTAGGTAATCGCCTCCACTGCATTTCGTCTTTCCCTGTCCGTTGTCACCAATTAAAATTACTACACCTGGATCAATATGAATAAGAGTTTGAATGTATGAACGAAAATCAGTTAAAAGCTAAATCGCTCAAATACATTTGAGACTCAGAATATTTTCAAAACGTTAAGAATTATATGTCCGAATAGGCATAAGTAACAAACGAAAATCTTGTGAATCGTCACTTCCTATTTACGTTGTGCAGTCAGAACAGCAGGTTTTGCGGACTTGTGAAAGACAAACGAATGTGTTCAGCGCTCGTCGAACTCAGATCCTCCTGCGAAAGCTCGGATTGAAAGCCATGACTATGTCCTCGCCAGCAAGCGTAGCCTCCAACGCCTCACTGGTTTGCGCATTGTCACCTTGGCCGGCCTCGAGAATCACCTGTCCTTCGCTGAAGGACAGCCGCACCGCCGAATTCTTTTTCAACCACGAGGCGAGCGCGCTTAATGGCGTCGAGCATCTCCTGGCGATTGACGACGACGGCTGCCGCTCACATCCGAGGGGAAGAGTTGCCGAACCTGGAGGATAATCGCCATCGATAGAGACGAGCGACATTCTGGCGTCCCGCCGCTGAAAACCGATGACGCCCCTCGATTTGCCGTCACCGACCGAAATCTCGACCTTTCAGCGGATCCCAATGACTTGGCTATATCGGACAAACGCGAAGCCCGATAGGAATTCGCTCCTGCGTCATCTAGGTCGGCTCACTCGGATCACGCACCGCAAGTCTATAGCGATCTGTAGGCCACAAGAGACACTTGCCTTCCTTCGATTTCTATACATACCGAAATCAGGAGAGGAAGAGTATCATCGTTTGATGCAGCCGAAACCACCTGTGCGACCGCCTCTTGCCACAAAGCTCCATCAACGGCGCCTGTCAGATCGGGCATGTCCGGAGCGGCGGGATAATCCTCCAAAGGCATGGACTGGCTAACAATACGCGAGGAACCGCATGTCACTTCGAGTTTCGAACCGGTACTTGCATGTCGATGGGCCTGTTCGGAAGTGCACGAGCGAAATCCGCCAGAAAGGCGCCCATGGACGAGGATCTCGCCGGGCTCATTGACCGCTCGCCTCGATTGCGACGTGTGAAGCTATGTCTGGATCGTAAGAACTGAGCGCCACCGTGCCGTCCTTGAAGGCCTCGATCCGTATTCCGGCCAGCACGGGAAGCGACGGCCTCGAGGGAATGCGTATGCGCAACCCCACGAAATAGCGTCGGCAAAAACGTCGTGCTCAACCCTGGGCTTCACGGGTGACCTTCTTTCCTTGACACAGATGACGGATCCCACGGACATAGGCGCGGGCATAACCACTCTACGCGAGACTCGTGGTTTTTGTGGACATCGGCTTCGCCTTCTTCTCTCGAGGTCAGGACCTTCCCATTCATGCTGCCGGATTCGTCGACCCCGGAGTCCGGCGAATCGCTTACGCAGTCCATGACCGGTCGATGGCACTTCAAGGGTAAAGAGGTTGGTGGTTGTAGTAGGCCGTGTGATATTGTGCGAAAACCGGACCCTTTCCCTGAAATGTCGGGCTCTCTGCGTGTGCAGAGTCCGTGTGGACTCTGACGGGGACAGCCTCGCTTTGCAGTGGATGAGACATTTTTGCCTTCGGAATCTCCACAGCCTGAGTTCTTCCTTTCCACAGATCAGAAGGCAGTGGGCACAAAGGAAACGCACATGACCTGTGGATTATCCTTGAGCCTGCTGAGCAGCTTGTTTTAATTCGACTTGTTAACTCTGAGACTTGATTATATGTAACCTGACGTTCAGCCATTTGTTTATCAATTTTTCTGTGCAAGCATGCATAACGGTTGTATGATCTCGTTTTTTCCAAAAAGCTCACCAATTTTGGAAGACAAATCAGTCATTTACGGCAAAAGATACATTGCTAGTTTGACGTGCAGTAACAAAGCATACGACTACGATCTGCCGAAGTCATTTCTTCCATTTTTATATCAAAATAACATGCTGTCTGTGCCATTATATAGAGAAGCAGTTATTTCTATGAGAGTCGGATTATTAATTGAAGTCTTTTTAAAATCATTTCTGCAAGTTTAAGTAGTAACTAGCTTGCTTGGACAAGTCGGCGAAAGCAGTAACACGCCGTAAGGCTCTTCCATTTTCGCGGACATTAGTCGTCATATGAGTTGCGATGTATTCGTTGACCTCTCGCGGAACGTTGAAGCCATCCGAATCCGCTTTCTTCTCGAAACTAGCGATTCTGGTCTCGAGTTAGGTCGGTCGATGTTCGCAGTTACGCCTGAGTTGAGCGTGATATCATACGCTCTTCAAATCCATTAAGGAGATGAGGAGAAACGTCAAGTAATGTACAATCTGTTTGTTAGGTTAGTTAAAGCATTGAAAGTATGAGATTCTTCTACAGTCGTATCACGGCCGCCAATAAATTGTATATCGTCTCGTAGAAGTATATCGACTGTTCGGAATTGATCTTTAAATTCAGCTTGCTTTCCATCGCGTACGGAGTTAATAAAAGCGTTTGTGAGATTCTTCTGCGCTAAGCATATCGAACTTTACTTCCAGAAAATAAATTTATCACGTAATTTCCTATGGCATGCATAAGATGCGTTTTTCCCATTCCAGGTCGGAATATAGAAAAGAGGATTGTATGTAGTAGCCGGAGATTCCGCTACAGCAAGTGACGTGGCTGTAGGGAATCTATTGAGTCACCAATCACGAAATTGTCAAATGTAGCGAGATTCAATCGTGCTGCATGAATCCTTTCCATAAGTTCCAAATTATGCCTTGAAGTGTTACCGCATGTCGACCATGAATTTTATTCGATAAATTATTTGTGCGTGCTTTACCTGATTGATAGTTTTTATCAATTTTTGTTTAGAGTTATTATTTTTTAGTGTTGATTCTATGTTCGTTTCTGAGGAAAACCCTTCCGAGGTGGAGTTATCCGGAGAAGAATATAGAGACTTGGTTTTTGTAGGTGTTTCTTCTTTATCAGAGTAATGAGTTTTTGGCAGTATGAGCCCGCATTACTCGTTGTTTGGTGAGTTGGGACATCGTTGATGCTGGGGATCTACAGAAATCATCAGTCGGACGATACGACCAGTATGGTGACACAGCATCTCCGTCATGGCTTTTGGCGACATGCTCTTCAGTCAGGTCTTCACAAATTCCGATCCGACCGCGATCGCGAAGATCTCGTCGACGCGCCAATGGATGAGCCATGCGGACGAATGCCTCCTGGGGAATCTGACAGCGAGCCGTCGGAGCCGTAACAACTCTGCCGCCGCTACCCATGCCGTCGCTTGGCTGGATTGCTGTCGTTCATTGGGCCCCTTCCTACTGTGCATGGCGTCCGCCTGTGCCTCCGGTGCGAAGCCCGGAAGCCATTCTAGACAGTGGGTACTCGGGGATGAGTGATAACGTTGATCCACAGGTTTCTCCACGCCTGATGGATACACGGATGTCATTCGTCCGGCCGAATTCCGGGAAACTGCCTCAAACTCTGCGGTGCCGGAAAATGCACGTCGTGGAAAGCGGTGAATGAGCACCCATGTCATTCATTCTTATGCCTGAGATTCCCGTCAGCGATAGATTCTCACATTGACCCGGCGTCCAATGCATCGCGTAAAGTCGATATGTCATTTGCGCACCTCCTAGGTGCTTGCCAACCGCGAGGTTAACCCTCGTGTCAGTTCTAACGTGGGAGAAGAGCCGTGACCAAGCGGACATTTCAGCCGAATAATCGTCGTCGGGCCAAAGTGCACGCTTTCGTAAGCGTATGGGCACCCGAGCTGGACGCGCGTCGTCTCTCGCGCGACGCCGTAAAAGGCCGTGCTTCGCCGTCCGCCTGAGTCTTGCTTCCAGCCGAGAACCGAATGCGGAACTCGGCTGGGTTTACCCCAGGCTTTCAAGGAACTCGCGGTGGATCTTCTCGTTTGCTCACTAGCCATTGACGGTGATCGGGAGGAAAACAGAGCCGACCTTCGACCGGTGAAGGTCGGCTTCATCATACCGAGAAGTGTGGGAAATTCAGTCGTTCGGCATCGTTTGCACAGACAACTCCGGCACATCGTCAGGATAAAATTGATAATTTCGGCCCAGGAGATATGGTTGTGATACGGGTTTTTCCACAGGCTCGTGGGGCGACGTCGACGCGCTGCTCGCAGCCGATTTGGACCGGTGCATCGCCCTCGCTCGGGATACAGCGGGAGACGTGGGCAATGAGCTTCGCCTCTCCATTCTTGCGGCACCCGTTCGTTTCTATCAACGTCGGCATCGCCTGCTTTTGCGCCGAGTGCCGATATGCGCCCACCTGTTCGCAGTACGCGATAGAGGCTTTCGGCATTCACGGGGCCATTAAGGTACACTACTGAGTGTGGAGGATTCTGCGGTGTAACCCGTGGGCAAAGGCGGAGTGGACCGAGTACCGCCAAGGGAGAATGGCCTAAAACGACCACTGGATAGCGACGAACTTCCCGCTCTGTAGGGCATGAAGACGCTGAGGATCATATTTCTTCAGGCGATGCGGACGAAATAGAGGCACGGAAGCCACTCATGAGAGCTGCATTATTTTTCCTCAAAGCTTGATCGACCATGCGGATCTGCCCGCTACGATTGAGAAAGAGGCGTGAATGACGGATACAATCCTTGCCCCGGTTATGTGGGTTGTTGCGTGGATTATGAACTTGATTCACAGGTGCTGGCCTTCGTTGGCATGTCGGATGGCCCCGGTCCGGCTTGGGTTGTAGGCAATTCTCGGCCTAACCGTTGTCGTACGTCTTCTTGTGTTGCCTTTGTATAATCGTCAGATTAGATCATCACGGCAGATGCAGATTCTGCAACCTGAGATTAAAAAGATTCAGAAGAAATACAAAGGTAAGCGTGAGTCAAGTTTCGTTGCGACGTCAGCAAGAAGAATTGCAGGCGCTATCGTAAACATGGCACATCCCAATTTGCTTCTTGTCTGCCTATGCTCGTGCAGATGCCAATTTTATTTTTCACTTTATCGGGTTCTTTACGCTTTCCCTGCTATTGCTGAAGGCAAACGTGGAGCGCTGGGTCCTATAACGAAACAAATCGCCACGGATTTTTGAGAATTCCACAGTTTTTGGCGCGCCATTGTCTTCTTCGTTCCGAGGTCGCTGAAGATGCTGGTTCTGCCGCTACTAATGTTCGAATCGTTGCCGCTGTATTGGTTTTGTTTATGAGTGTCACGATGTTTTTCACTCAGCGACAATTAACTATGAAAAATATGCCCGATTCAGCAATGGATTCTTCTAATCCTATGTTTCGTACTCAAAAAGATAATGATGCTACGGAATGCCTGTTGTTTATCTTTTTATGGGAAGTGTTTTCCAAATTGGCGTATTAGTTTACTGGGTTGCTGGCAATATCTGGAATATGGGGCAACAGGCCTGGTTTATTCGACACAATCCGACGCCTGGTTCTCAAGCCTATCGTGAACGTGAAAAAGCGTTTGCGGGAAAAGCGGAGGCGAGAAGGGGCTGAGTGGTAGATGAGATTGCGCAGCTCGAAGCTGAGGAAGCTAGAAAGAATGGCAGCCAGAGGGTGCAGCCTCTGAGTAAGGAACGCGCAAAGCTGGGATTCGTCCAGGCGATTCATTGGTTTCACCACATCCAGCCGATCGGGACGCTGATGAATCTGGGAGCAGGAGGCCTCTGAATCGGCCGAGTTCGCGGAAAAGACGGTCTTACTGACGCTGAACGCGCGCGTAAACGCTATGAGCGCCGGCAGGCGGGAACGCGCGCGCGATCTAAGGGCCAAGCAGGCGAACAGAAAGAAAGAGCTCAGCAAAAACCAGAAGAAGCGGAACTTTTAAAAATCATGATACAGCTATTTTTCTTGCTGTGGAAAGGTTAAATAATGAGGTATCCCCAGCTCAAGAGTGAATTGATCAAAAAGCTCGATGCGGAAGGTGATCTAGCCGCTGATTACCTTGAAGAGCTTCTTGATATCGCGAGACCTCGATGGTGATATCGAAATCAGCGTCGAGGCCGAGCGAGCTGCCGTTGCCGTGGTGACTGACGGTCCGGCAGATCGGCGGCAAAGCGTCTTATAGGAAGGAACGGTGAGGTTCTAGAGTCCCTTCAGGAATTGAGCGAGGCTAGCCGTTCAATCTAAAACTAGTGAACGTAGTCGCCTTATGCTAGATATAGCGGGCTATCGAGAGGCACATCGTGCTGAGTGCAGCAGTGCTCGTGAAGCTGTGCGACAGTTCTCATGAACGGTGAATCGGGTGACACTTCCACCCATGAATCCATTTTGAAAGAAAAGTCAGTTCATGACATAGCAGCAGCCGCAAATGTCGTTTCCGATTCTGAAGGTGTAGGCTCGTCCCGACACGTAGTTATCGCCTTGACTTCATTAGAGAGTTCTGCTGGAGGTGAGATGGTGACGATGCGGTCTTACAGGGAGCTTCTGATGATTCAGATCAACCGGAAATACTGGTCGGCGGTTATGGGCTGAAACCAATGAAGACGGCAGTGATTCACCAAAAAGTAACTAGTTCTTTTTGCTATCGACGGATCAAGTGATCTGGCGTCTGGTGAAAGTCGTTTCGATGAAGTTCATATGAAAATGAAGATAGTAACGTAGTGAGTCACATGAATCTGATGGACGATTCCGTTCTCAATGATCAGTTATCGATAGTTGATTTCACAACCATTAATAGGACGTAAGCTAGATGCATTCCATCCATTTGCTCACTATTTTTAATTTTACTATCGGGCATGAAATAGCATGATGAATGCAGACGGTGGTGAGGCTCCGCTAAGGTGGGGCCTCACGTTTCAGAAATAGGGCATGGAAGAGGGTGCAAGAGTCTCACAATGCTCATATCTGAAGGTGGTGCGTGGACTTATTGGACCTCACGAACCAGGACGCCTATAGTCTCGACATATTCTCAATTCGACGGCTATTGTTGATTTCATTCCAGATGGTTCTTTTGTTGTTGATGCTCGGAACAGGCGCGGGTTTTTCCAGGAATGGTAATTCTGCTATAATTCGGCCCGATCTTAATTTGTTTCTTGTCGAGTCAATGGAACGACGTTCTGCCTGGCTCCATGACGTTGTTGATGCGATTGGTTTAGACAATGTCGAAAATCTATCATGGACAGGCTGAACGGCTTGAGTCATGATTCAAGCCGATATTGTCACTGCACGTGCAGTTGCTTCTGTACGGAGACTGTTGCCTCTTACTATGCCTCTTTTGAAATCATCTGGATCTTTGCTTACTTTGAGAGGTTTACGTGTTGATGAAGAAATTAACGCTGCATTTGATGTTTTTAAGAAGACTCGGGCAGCGTGGGCGGACGTATATGACGCGTTATTCCTTTTGGAACAAATGAAATGACAAGAGTCTTGGAAGTCCGAAAGAAATAGAATTAGTTCTGGCGATCATTGTTGGTCATTTCAACTGATGATTTAAAATGGTATATGCACATCGCATAATTCTCATTCATTTGAAACCTATTGTATGACCACTCTAATTATGAGTGTCATATGTTCGCCTTCACACGACTAATTGGCGCCACGAAAAGGTTTCACGTGAAACATGGTATGTATCACCACCAGAGGATGATGTTTTAGTGAAACGAGATCATCTGCTGTTGATACGTTTACTTATCTAGCTCATATCGCTTGAATTGAATGCTGGTTATGTTAGACATTGACTTACTGCTTTGGTCGTATACGGTACTAATTATGTCAACACTAGGAATTAATTCAGAAATTGTGTGACAAAAATTTTGTGAATTCAATAGTTTATGTTTCTACGTGAAACAACGATAGGAAATTCACATAGTCAGTTCATTCAGTAAGCAAATTGGAAATTGTATAATGGTTACTTTCGCGCTATCCATCGTTGGTAACCTTTTAACCATTAATTTGACGTATGGATATTCCACTATGTGAGTAATTGTCGTTATCCGTTCTCGGTAATTGCTAGACAATGTTGTCTATTCATTGAACTGATGTATTCATTGAATCATAATAGGAATTCCGAGATGAAACACGCTTATGGTTTCGCATACAAATTGTGTGATTGTAAATACATACAATGGTGTCGAAGCATCATAACTAACATGTCATTTCATATTGACCATGTACAAAACTGTATGTGCCAGTTATAGGTTCAGTAAGTATTCAAAATATAATGAATCTGTACAATTCTGCACTATTGTCTATTGACAATCGTAATTCGAAAAATGTCTTGTAAATTACTTTGACGTGGTCAATTAGGAATTGTTCATCATTAATCCAGTAGTACATGACCGATTAAAAATAGATGTCCGTGAGATCTATGATGTTTCACGTGAAACGGAATCGGAAGAGTGTTTTGATTGGATGGTCATATTTAAAATTGCCTGAATAATTATAGTTAGTTACAGTTTGCCATTCCAAATTCACTTCATACACTACTGATGGAATGCCGAACAGTAGTTTGCTGTTTGCTTGTACCAAGCAAAATATATGCAATTATTCATGGCTATTCTGTTTCACGTGAAACATCGAGATGTCGTGTCTGCTAGACGAAAGTTAGGAACTTTTCAGTGAAAATTTATGTTATCACTGACAGATACTATTCTATTACTATATGGTTGAAATGTGTTGAATGCTTCGTCAAATTATCCAATTGTAATATACGTTTTAAATGGAATTGCGGTCAGTTATTGAATCGATTATTCAATGTATAACTAGACACTTTTCACAGCATTGATATACAACAATTCAACTTTACGAAATAGTTAAGTACACGTGTTTCACGTGAAACGGATACAGTAAATTGATTTTATGAATTCGTTGATGAAACTAATTTAAATATCGGATGTTAAATACTTTTACTAATATCAGCTAATTGTTGTTCACTGCATTCAAAGTGACAATAATCAAATTTGTCCATATGACGCCATGTCAGTGAATTGATGTATTAAACATGTATTAATAATTATTCAAATAACAATTATAAATAGTTTCATAAAGGAAACACAAACTTCCAATTCTAAGTGATTACATTACTGAAAGGATTGTCAAAGTACAATTCCCTCGTTTCCCGTGAAACGTTTCAATTCTACCAACCTTAATGCACTTAGGGTGAAATGGTTGCTAATTAGTGTATTGAACTACGAAACACGATTGCGTTACTAGATTTACGTCGAGGATGCTACTGAACAATAGTAGACATTCTTTAACGACAGACATAATAGCTTCTGTAATTAATTTTTACGTGCACAATTTGTATGGAGGTATCTTTCTTCAAATCGCCAAATGACACTCATAAGTTGATGATTTATTGTGGTTGTGATGCGTCCGGTTGATTTGAGTGACATTATGGATTGGGACATTGATAAAGTAGCAACGTTTTACGTGAAACGATTCAAATGAGTTAAGACAGTCAGCGTGATTTAAATTTGAATTTTATGTGTTTCACGTGAAACATGCAAGTGTGATGCAGATAAACGTATTACATATGACTAGTGTCGTACCAATATTTCAAAAACTAATGCGATATTAATGAAAATCAGGTTAATACAATCAAATTGATGGGTACTTAGTCATTGTTTTTCATGTGTTATGATCAATTAGATGTCATTGTGTACTATTGCGACAACAAAATGAAATAGTTTTAGGCACTAAATGCAGTGGAAATTCAATTCATATGAAATGTTTGAATAATGATTTGATTCTAAACAACAAAAATGAAAATGAGTGACCATTATGCATGTCACTGATCCTTAAACAGGCTACGATTAAACGAATCGAGTGTGTGCATTGGCAAATGAAACGCAATTTCAGAGGTCGATTTCATCGAGTTCTGTCAGCTCAGTATTGCGTAGAATAGGATCAATGAGAGGAGAAATTCAGGTGAGTGATCCCATGAAAAAGGCTAAAACGAGTGGGTCTAACGCTGGACCGAACCCGAATCAGTGGGATCGTCTGGTCGGTGAAGGCGCCCTCTTGCCCGCAGTCTCGCGGAGGATATGAAACGCCTTGAGTCTATCGGTGACGCCAAATTCAAGGTTCCAACTAAGACGCGAATCATTGCGGTGGCAAATCAGAAAGGAGGGTTGGTAAAACAACCAGTGCCGTTAATCTTGCGGCGGCACTTGCTTCGGGCGGACTTCGCGTTCTCGTCATTGATGATGATCCTCAGGGAAATGCGTCTACTGCGCTTGGTGCAGAACGTAATGAAGACACTCTTGGTCTGTACAATGTCCTTACTCGGAGGTTTCCTTTTTCGAGATTTTGCAACAGTCCAAAAAGCTGCCGGGATTGTACATTTGCGCCTTCGTCAATCAATCTTGCCCTTGTCGATGTCGAACTGGTGGAAGCACCAGATCGAAGTACGCGTTTACGCGAAACCCTGATCCTGCTTTAGAAGAACTTGCGGAACAAGGCGAACGATTCGATTATGTGATAATAGACTGTCCGCCAAGCATGTCGCTACTTCCAATCAATGCACTGATCGCCGCTCATGAGGTTCTAATTCCCGTTCAAACTGAATACTATGCTCTCGAAGGCCTCACGCAACTTTTGGGGACTATAGAAGGAGCGCGCGATGGATGGAACGCCGGTCTTCGAAGTCAGCACGATTCTTCTAACTGATGGCTTCGAAAACACAAATCTCAGCGCTGAAGTATCCGAAAATGTGGGATTTCTTCCTGAGAAACGCTATCTGTTGAAATTCCTCGGTCAGTGCGCATTGCTGAATCACCATCATGCAGCGAGACCGTGATTACCTATGCGCCTCGTTCCAGCGGTGCCATTGCTTATCTAGCCGCAGCGCATGAACTGGCTGATAGAGCCGAGTAAGGGGATCACTTCACTATGGCGGAACGCAGACGCGGTTTAGGTAAAGGTATCGGGCCCTTATTCCGAATTCACAGAAAAGAGGTAAAAGACCGCCCGATTGACGTATTCTTCAGAATTCCGAAGAGAAAAAGTCAAAAAAGTTCCTCTGGAGGAAAAAGTTCTTACTGGAACAGGGCAACAAAACTGATCGAACTACTAATTCTGCTACGAAGTCAACCAATAACACAAAGAATAACCGGAAAAGCATAGATGAAACAAAGAAAAGTCGTGAAAGCCTTTTCGAAAACAAAACAAAAAAATCTAATGTAAAACATGATGAAAGCAAACAAAATGAAATTGTAATTCCTCAATCTGAAAGTAAAGCGAATTCACCCGAGGAAAAGTCGACAAAAAGAAATGGAAATGGGAAGGCCTTTGACCAAGATGGCGTCGTCGTTTTTGTCGGAGGAATCGTCTCGCATTGCGGTAAAAGCGATCGAAAGCGGTAAAGCGATCGAAACCGGACCAGTGCTGCTCATGAAGAAGATACCGAAGCTGGACGACAACTCGAGGTTGAACTTCTTGAGGAAGAACAAGAAGGAAGAGATGCTGTCACCTTAGCAGAAAACAGCGAAGTTCTATGAACGTTGAATCATCGATCAGCCTTGAACCTTCGGACAGCATGCCTGTGAAGATCAATGAAACGCACCTTCCGGAAGACAATCAGGAAAAGCCGTGAAGAGTCTGACAGACATTGACAGCTTCGAAATCGGAGGACACCATGAACGATCGTTTCGACAATCGCGAGGAATATCCTGAAAGCCGACCGGATTGCGGATTCCGAGACTTCGCATGCCGGCAATGGTTTGGATTTCCGATCCTGACTCTGATGCATCTGATTCTCTGGACGATTTCGACTCAGAGCAAACAGCTTCTGCCGCTACAACTAACGATCGTTCAAACGCTGGTAACCAACCCGATGTCGTTTCTGCGGACGATGCTTTGGAGAATGATTCCGATGGCGGGTTGGTCGAGGTGCCAGGGGCCACGTTCGCAGAGCTTCCATTGACTGCAATAATCCCGAACACGAAACAGCCACGAACGGTCTTCGATGAAGACGAGCCTGCCGAGCTCGCCGCTTCGATCAAGGAGGTTGGGGTACTCAACCGGTCATCGTCCGACTCGCTCGAAGCGCCAATCGCCGATAAGCCCGAAGCCAGATATGAACTCATCATGGGTGAACGGCGCTGGCGTGCCTGTGAGCTGGCGGGGATTGACACTGTACCCGCGATCGTGCGGCATACACAGGATCAGGATCTTCTGCGTGATGCATTGCTCGAAAACCTCCACCGTACCCAGCTCAATGCCCTTGAAGGGCGGCGGCTTATCAGCAGTTGGCTTTAGAGACTTCCAGTGCACGCAGGAAGAGCTGTCACGGAGGATAGCACGTTCGCGCCCGCAAATCTCAATACGCTTCGTCTTCTCAAATTGCCGCCTCTCGTCCAGCGACGTGTCGCCGCGGGAGGACTTTCGGCTGGCCATGCGCGTGCGCTATTGGGACTGTCCGATTCGGCGGCCATGGGCGCATAGCCTACAGAATCGTGGCCGAAGGCCTTTCTGTGCAGCAGGGTGGAAGAGCTGGTCGCAGTTGGCGATGAGCAGACGCCGCCGAGGCCTGTCCGGCGACGGACCAAGCGTTATGCGCCTGAACTGGGAGAGCTTTCGACCCGGCTCGCCGATCGCTTCGATACGCGAGTGAAGGTGGAGATGGGCGCCAAACGTGGATCTATTAAAATCGATTTCGCTTCCATTGACGAACTCAATCGGATTCTCGGAGGTCTTGACACCGGGTGAAGCGGGTATTGATGTCCCGAATAAGCGTCGAAAGCACAGAACAACAAACTCATGGTACGAAAAGGAGAATTCGAGAGGTTTGAAAAAACAGAATCCCATCCTCTTGTAGCGGACGAATCGACGCCATTCGGATTACCGATCTATGGCTGAACGCAGAATCTTCGTATACAAATCGTCTACAGTAGTAGCCGAGGTTGTGCGCTTCGGCTGCGGCGGCCTGCGGGAAAAGGGATGTCTCCGTCATACCGGGGGCGACGTTGACGTCCAGCACCCAGGGAACGCCGTCTCCGTCGAGAACGATGTCTGTGCGTGACAAATGCCGTAAGCCGAGAATCCCTGTGCACTCTCTCTGCGGTTGATTTGACTGTGGATGTCTCCTCGTCCGTCAGGCGGGCGGGGACGAAGTACTCGGGCGACCGGCATTGTAACGCGCATCGAAATCGTATGGGCCATCGGTGACGATCTCCACGGGCGGAAGCGCATGGGTTCCGCCGGTCCGAGAGGTTGGCGCCCGGCAGAACGAAGCTTGTTCATATGTCGCAGCTGGATCTGATGCCGCGGATGGAGACGGCGCAGCGGGCGAGGGTGATGCGGTAGGTGACAAGGATTCAGCGAGCGCTGAAGACGTGGCAGATGACGAAGGTACACGGGTGGACGGGGGCTCAGCGGAGGAAGACTCTGTGGCCCTCTCCATGACCGCGACCGCTACCTCGCGCCCGTCGATGTACTTTTCGATCCGAGCGTCTTCGCCATAGGCGTAGCGGTCGACCATCGCGCCGGGCAAGGCTGCCGATTCCTCGACAATCGTCACCCAAGCGCCGAACCTCCCCGCGACGGTTTGACCACCAGGGAAATCCGAAGCGCACTTTGATCAGATCGAGAATCGGTGCCACACCCACCTCGCGGAAGAGCTTTTGTGGGATCGTCACTGAGTCGGGCATTGCGACACCCTCACGTGCCAGGACGGCGGCTGCGATGGCCTTGTCCGACGCCAGCTTGCAGGAGGCTGGGTCCGTGCCGACATAGGGATGGCCGGCCAGTTCGAGAAGATCCTGAAGCGAACCGTCCTCCCTGTGCCTGCGTGAATGAGCGGCCACACGATATCGGAGCCATGGAGTGAAAGGGCGTTGCAGGAGGTTCGCGTCGACATCGAAGATCTTGACGTACATGCCCGCTTCGCGCAGCGCGGCGCGACGCGCCGTCCCGAGTGCAGGGACACCTCGCGTTCGTGCGTCAAGCCCCCGGCGAGAATCGCAACCGTGAGTGGAGCGGACATGGACAGCCTCCCGAGTCGACGGACTGGATCACACCAGGACGAACGGTGAGACATTATACGGGCGGTGAGGTCCGGTTGCGGTCTCCCTCACATTTGACTCGAACTTCCCCGGGGGTGCTCGCGGTTCTGGACGCCGAACATCGCGATCGAGCTCGGCTTCGCCAGCCACGACCGTCGACAGGGCGGCGCACGCCCTCGCGGATGCGTTCGGGCGTCGGATAGCAGAACGACAAGCGCATGTGGTCGCGGCCGACCGTCGGCGTAGAAGGCGGTCCGGAGACGTAGGCGACGAGATTCGTCACCGCGCGCGGAAGCATGGCGTGCGCATCGAGTCCCTCCGGCAGCTTGACCCAGGTGTAGAAGCCGCCTTCGGGTGCGTTCCACGTGCACATCGGCAGGAATTCCTCTAAGGCGGCTTGCATCGCGCGACCGCGCTCGCGATACATTTCACGGTATTCCTTGACTTGCTGGTACCAGTCGTATGTGCGCAGATACTCGTTGATCGACAGCTGTGCGAAGGTGGACGGACAGAGGAGCGCATTCTCGTTGGCCAGAATCAGACGGGCTGTCACCGCAGCCGGTGCGAGCGCCCAGCCGACGCGGTAGCCCGGCGCGAAGGTTTTTCGGAGAACAGAGCCGAGGTAGACGACGCCGTCGGGGTTGAAGGACTGGATGGCGGGGATGGGATCGCCGTCGAAGCCGAGGGGATCGTAAGGGTTGTCCTCGACGATGAGGATGTGGTGACGCGAGCAGATCTTCACGATCCGGCGTCGACGTTCGGCAGACAGGCAGACCCCGGCGGGGTTGTGGAAGTTGGGGGATCGTGTAGAGGAATTTGACTGGTTTTCCCTCACCTTCTAGGTGTTCGATCGTCGCTTCCGAGCTCTTCGGAATGAGCTCGTCGCCGTCCATCGGCACATGGACGACGTTAGCCTGGTAGGCCCGGAAGGGTCCCCAATGCGCCGACGTACGAGGGGGCTTCGGCCAGGAACGACGTCGCCTGGGCTGACGAAGACCTGGGAGATGAGGTCGAGGGGCCTGCTGCGAACCGGTGGTGACGGTGATGTCGTCGGGATGGCCGCGTACGCCGTCGGGCCGCTGACCTCGGCGATCATCTCCCGCACTCGGCGTTGCTTTGCCCCGAGCCGTATTGGAGGATCGACGTCCTCGGTCGCGCAGAAGACGTGCGCTCATCTCCGCGAGGAACTCGAGGCGGCAGCCCTCGATATTGGGCATCCTCCGGCCAAGGGAGACGACTTCCGGTCTATTGGCGACGGCGAAAAGCGAACGCACCTCCGACTGGCGGCATTCCCAGAGCGCGATCCGCATACGTGTTGTACCAAGGATCCAGGCGCGTACCGGCCGCAGCGGCACGGGTCGTGCTGGTCGTGCCTCGCTGTTGTTCGCTCATCGCGCTCTCCTTCATTCCTGCATTCGGTTTCGGTGGGACGGAGCCGGGTTGCGCATCCCACTGGACGGCTCGCGGCAGCGCCACACTCGCGTGCCACGCCTCGGCTCCGGTCATGGGCGCGTGCTGGGAAGAAGACGAACTCGGGGCCTTCGGCCCGAACTCAGGTGCCTCGGCCAGGATGACGCCGAACCACGAGGACTCGTTCTGCAGGACAGACTATGGTTCTCCGTTCACGGGGCGGCTTTTGACCGGCCAAGAGCTGTAGGACTCGAGACGCGCCGTTCTAAGACACGCCGTCGGCGAGTCGTGGCGAGCAGAGCCGCACGGATGTGCAGCTTGGGCAGTTGCCCGGCGAATCTGGCGAGTTCGCGGAACGAAGAGGCATCGCCGGTGGACGCGGCGGTGTCGATGGATGCGCAGTGCTGTCGTGCACTGCTTCGGCGGCAGGCGCGGTTCCTTCGGCGGCCGTTGCCATGCGATCGAGGCGGTTCCTCCTCGCGGAGGAGGACGAGTACGGGAATGAAGTCGATCGAATCGACGAACCCTGCGGTGACGACCGGGTCGAGGCCGGCCGAGACTGCCTGGTGCGAACCGGAAGTCGCAGAGGCGGGTCGATCGAAGGGGCCATGCGGGGGCCGGTCCGTGAGGAACCTCCAGTAGGCCGGAGGCGGTCAGACGCCTGGTCTGCGAGAGCGGCTTCGCTTCGTCGATGTCGATTTCGAGGCCGCGGATCGCGAAGTCGCGTCCGCCAAATCCCGCAGTATCGCGCCGGCATGACCCTCATGGGTGCGGAAATCTGGCACCAGCGTGCCGAGACGAGACGGAGAACGTACGCGGGGCGTCGAGACTCTCGGAATCGGCCATCCCTACGACTTCTCTTTCCCGCGACGCCGACTTGATCCGTTCTCCTCACGGTCACGCTGGTGGGTGACCGGAGTGGCTGAGAGTACCTGCTGGATCATTCGGCCGAGGAAAACCGACGCACGTTCTCAGGGACCAGGTCTTCCCGCACGGTCACTGCGGGCAGATGCTCGAGGACGGCTTCGACGGGCAGATCGCCCCATCGTCGTGATCAGCGCCCCCTTCATATTCGGGTATTCCATAGGCAGAAGGCATGTCGCACCGTAGGCGTCGTCCTCGCGACTGAGCTTCTGCATGAGGTCAACGATCCATTCGGCCGTCATCGGGGCCTGAGAAGACCGTCGAACGGATGCCGAAGAAGAAGCCGATCGCTGCAGCGGATGGCGCAGGCGGAGGTTCTTCGCGTCGCCGTAGGCTTCCTCGATGCGTTCGGCGCATTCTTGCCGAAGCTCGAATCCATGCGCTTAGTGGAGATCATGCAGGCTCTGGGCCCGGGTGGACCAGTGCGACATCAGCACATCCACCCTGTTTCTCGTAGCCTGCCGGGGATGCGGGCCTCCGGAAGGTGCGGCGCTCCTCAAGCGATTCTCTGATCGCGCTTTCGTATCGCCTCGAAGCGTCTTCGGATTCGCGTTTGATGCAACTTTGACAAGCTCGGCGATCGGACCCGCAGAATCCTCGGTTCGGAGGGGCGAGGCCGGAACGACGTCGGAGGCGAAGCCCGCATCGATGGAGTTCGTAGACCACGCCACACGTCCAGGGCCAATGCGGGCACGCCCGACGTGGTCGGCGCGCCCAGGCGAAGGGGACGCCCAGCAGGAGTTCGAGTCGTGGCGAAGTCGGGCCGGTAGACGAGCCAAGCCGTCGTCTCGGACCCAAGGCGATGTGGTCGTCTGCGAAGCGCGGTCGACGATGATGGCGTCGAACAGAAGCCATCCGCGTGACCGGTCGGAAGAACGCGACAGCGGCGGGTGTGCCGGAGACGCCGGACGTGGGGAGGAAGGCGCCGACGTGGGGCTCCGGCGAGGGAAGCCGATCAGCTGCGGTCTCCAACGGTGTGTCCCTCATGTACGCTGACGTCCCCCGCGGCCTCGGCGAGCGGACATGGACGACCAGGCGTCGCGGACCGTGGCGAGCTCCGCATCGGTGAGCATGCCGGAGTCCGAGGAGGAGATTCCGCTCGACGAGATGCACGGCGCCGAGGAGCTCGCGCCCTGCGCAGTCGCGTGTGAGACCTCGCTGCGGATCGCCACCAGCGCATCCGCCCGATCGGCGACTAGGCCGCGCGACGGCATCGCCCAGCCCTGCCGCTTCCTGCCGGGTTCGAGCTGAGGATCCCGCCCGCCGTAGCTGCGTCCGGACATCCTCGTGCGCTCAGGGTGTCCTGCCGAGTTGAGGCTCCGCTGAGCAGTTCGCGCCCGAGGGCAGGCGGACGCGTCGTCGTGAGATACACCCCGTGCAACGAATTGAGATGATGGACACCCGCCGCACGTTGGCCGCCAGGCGCGGAGTGTCCGCGTTCATGCCACGTCAGTGAAAGAGGTTGCAGGCGCGACGAGGAGGAACCCGGTACCAGGGCGTGCGCACGCGACATCTGCAAGCTTGATCGACTCCGGGCGTCGTGGCCGCTCTGACATACGCCGCGGCGGCGCTGCGACAGGGTTCGCCCGGACGGAACAGCCAAGTCGTCTCCCTGTGCCCCGAGGGAAGGAACCGTTCGGAGCAACTCGAGACCGCGAAGATGGAGCGCTTCCGCGGGCCGCACGGGGACGAGATCGCGCCCGCCGAGTTTTCCCAAATCGCCCGCGCGGGCGGGTTACGACAGAGTGAAATAGCGGTTGTCGCCGGTGACCGTTCCCAGCCGGGTGCTCCCCCACGGAGTCCAGCCGCGCAAAACCGCCGGAGTCGTGAGCCGCGCCGACACCTGCCGCCGCCGCCGCTGGCGCGAAACGGCAGGTCCATTTCCTCCCGGATCGGCTGGACGCCAGCGGGCGCATCCGGCGAGTACCAGGTCCCGTTCGCGGAACTTGCGGCGGATGGTGGCCGCGCTCGTCGACGACCAAGCCTTCCGCCAGGAGGAGGACGACGCCTGGCTTCGGCCTGGGCGAAGACCCGCCGTCTCGAACAGCACGAGTTCGAGGCGGCCAGGAAATTCCTCAAAGAGGGAACCGGCGGGCGCCGCATGAAGCGGGACGCTCAACAGCTCCAGCTCGGCAGGACGAGATCCCAGACGCCCGCCCGGCACCAGGACTGCGAAGCGGCGTGGATGACGAAGCGGCGCCCAACTGGACGCCAGAGCGGAGATCGACACGCCCGCCTGAAAGTGCCGCCAGTCGCGCGGCTGCCCTGCATAGCTCCTTGAGACCCCGGTGGCGGCGGCCGAGATTCCTGATGACGGCCTCGCACTCACGCACCGGCTCCACGTCAAGAAGAGATCAGCAGCCCGGATGCCCGCCGTTCCTCCGGCGGCTGGTCACCCCGTTCACGCCTCATACGCCCGTCGGCCCGTCGATCTCCACACCTCCGCCGACGGGCGGGCGGCCAGGCTCGCAAGGCGTTCCGATCGCGGAGCCAGGAAGGCCGCATCGCCGCACGACAGGTCGAGCACGCGGTCCGCAGCCGAACGGATCGCCCAGGCTGTGATGAACTCGGCTATCGGCGCGGGGTGAAGACGCGCCCTCGCCTTGCGCAAAAGGGGTATCGTCCGCCACGGTGCTTCGGTCATGTCGATATGATCCTACCGGCCTCCGACGATTTCCGTGACTGCGGCCTCGTCCGCGCATGGCGAGGCCGATCGAGCCATGGACGACGACGCTGTCGTATCGCGAGCGTCGCTTCTCAGGCCAGGCCCTCCAGGTAGGACTGCGCGTCGAGTGCGGCCCAGCAGCCCGAACCGGCGGCGGTGACGGCTGGCGGTACGTGTGATCGACCACGTCGCCCGCAGCGAAGACGCCGGGTGCATTCGTTCGGGTCGAAGGCTCGTCGACGAGGATGCAACCCGCGTCGTCGACCGCGACCTCCGCGCACGATGGCCGAGCGCGGATCGTGCGATGGCGACGAACAGTCCGACACGGGAAGGGTCGAAGTCTCCGTGACGGTGTCCGTCGAGTCGCCGACTCGAGGTCGCCCTCGCCGTGGAGCGCGGTGACGATCTGTTCAGTGGACCTCGACGTTCGGCTCGGCCGGGAGGCGGTCGGCTATCACCTGAGGCGCGCAGTTCGCGGCGATGGATGACTGTAAACAGATCGAGACCGAAGCGGAGCCAGGAACAGGACCTCAGTCACGGCTGAATCCCCGCCTCCCACGACGGCGATTTCCTTGCTATGAAGAGAAGAAGCCGTCGCAGGTGGCGCAGGTACGAGACGCCCTTTCACGCTGAATTCGGCCTCGCGGTCCAATCCGAGCTCCTGTAGGCCGAACGAGGTGCCAGGATCACCACGCGGGCTCGGCACGCCCGACTCGGTGGTGATCGTCATGACCTCGCCGTCCAGTTCGGAGCTCGACGGCGTCTTCGTATTCGACCTGCGCGCCGAAGCGCTCCGCCTGAGTTTGAAGCCTCTCATGAGGTGCGACCGAGGGACGCCCTCAGGCCAGCCGGGAAGTTCTCGACCTCCGTGGTCGTCATGCGAGCGCTGCCGCCGCTCTCCAGCGTCCCCGCCAGAAACGAGTTCGAATCCAGCGCGCCGGTGCAGATCGCCGCAGTCCCACACTGCCAGGCCTGGACCGACGGCGACGACGTCGGATGTTCTCCAGTTTCGGTCATTGTGGGCGCTTTTCATCCGCCGCGGGCGCGGCAGCGTCTCCAGTGAACGCTTTTCCACGTCCGTGAGTATCTCGGCGGCGGCGCTCCGCGGACGGGCGGCGGCTGTCGTCGTCGAATGCCCGGAGGCGACCCGGTTGGACATCGAGGAATCGGCGCGCGCGGTGCGGCTGCACCACGCATCAAGGCGACTGAGAGGCTGCAGCAGCGACTCGGGAAGGTTTCCTCTGTCGACATTCGTGATGCCGACGATTCGAGTCAGGCCAAGCGTTCGAGCCAACGCGGCGACTGACCCGGAAAGCTGGCTCGAGCCTCCTATTTCACGTGATCTCGCAAAACTCTCGATGCGGTTCACGACGCGCTGTGCCTCAGGGCTGGAGCTGAACGAGGGATGACGGTATCCGTCGCAAGCATGAGCTTGCCGGATTCGAGGGTCATCGAAGTCGACATGCTGCTGCAGCGATGACGTCGCCGGCGTTCTGCGAGCGGCCGCGCTGGTGTTGCGCCATTGGACGTCGCCGCCGACGGCGCCGGACTGACGTCCACTCGAGGACGACCTTCGGCTTTCTCCTTCAGCTTGATCTCCGCCGACGCCCCTGCTTGCGGACGGGGTTGGGATTCAGTCACCACCACCAGGAGCGCCATAGATGGTCGCCGCGTCTGCCGTCGACCACGTTCTTCACCGTCTGCGGGCTGTCTTGCGAACGGTGTTGGACGGATCGAAGTCGGCCGCCGCGTCATTGAGGCGTAGCGTGCGCTCCACGCAGGAGAGGCAAGTCTCATCCTCCTTTTGGAGGACCTCCTTGCCCTTCTTGGTCGCGGTGGGCTTGCTCTCCTTCTTGTCCTTCTCCGGGACGACCTTGGTGGTGGGGCGCCGGCCGCCTGGCGTACCGCGGGAGGGACGTCTCGTCGGGCGCAGAACGTGAGGAGACCTGCATATCGCGCCGACGACGACGAGGATGGCAGCGCCATCACCGCGACCTTCGAAGGTCGTGTAGCTTCTTCTGCCTCGGCGTTCACGGGCGCGCCCGGCCGGCGCGGCGCGCCCCGGTGTGGGCAGCGCGGTGCGTCTCCGCCGGCCGGGCCCGGCCGGCGGGCGGCGACCCGCGGTCCGGTTGGCGGGCCAGCGCCTGGCGGAACGGCGCTGGCGGTGATGCCCGCGGCGGCATCCTCGGCGTTCTGACTCGCGGACCCGGAAGCTCTGGCGGGAGAAGTGGATTCGAAGTATCGGTCCGCCCGCGGACCGGGCGGCCTGCTCGCTCTTGCGGATCGGCCGCCGGAGGCCGCCGACGGGAGCGCGACGGTCTCCGAGGCCCCTCGGGTCGGACCCGGCTGCGGGGATGCTGCGTCGTCCGCCGGTTGGGACGCCGCACCGGCTCTCGGCGGGATCCGGCGTCAGGGATAGTCGAGGCAGCGCGCTGCGTCATCGGCAGTGACGCCCCGGGGCATCGGCTTCGCGCCGTCGCTGACCTTCGGCGTGTCGGGCGGGCGTCTCGCGGGTGCTCGCCTCGTCTCGGCCGCGGCTTCCAGACGGCCTCGGCGGCCCGGCACGACGAGCTGGGCCGCCGCCCGTTCGGATGTGCCATGTCGCGGAGCGGCCCTTTTCAGTGCCGCCGCTGGAGGCTGTCTCGGGGCCGAGGCGTCGCTGGCTGGCCCCTGCTCGGAGTCTGGCCCGCCGCCGGAGTGAGCGCGAACTCAGGGCGGCAGGCCCCGTCGACGCCTGGCCGGAGGGCGGCGCGACCGGAGGCCCCGTATTTCGGGAAGCGTCGGCCTGTCCCGGCGCATCGACGTCCAGACGGAGGATCCGAGGCGTGAGTGGCTCGCGGATCTCGAAGTCCTCGGGAGTGAAGATGGCAGTGGCGGAAGGACCGGATGGCTTTCGGGTGCTGCTCTTCGGCGAACTGGTCCAGCCCCACCCACGCCAGGTTCATCCTGCTCGGGGCGATGGCGTGTTCTGAGAGCGGATCCACCGGCAGGCGATGACCCGTCGCTGCACCGCCGGACCTCGCGGCGCCAGCCGGCTGCACAGCGCTCGGCGGCTCGGCATTCCCGGCGGAGTCGGTGCCTGCATGGGAACGCGCCGCCGGCAGACGGGTCGTGCGCGGGAGGTCTCTGCGGGCCGCCGGTCCAGTCGACGGCGCCGCTCCCGCCGTGGCCTGCGCCGCGCTCTCAGCGAGCTCGGCGGCGCCGAGGCGCCGCTCGACAGGCCGGTGGAATGCCCCTGGTGAGATGACGCTCCCAGGGGCGGGCCTCCCGGACGAAGTCGCTGGGAAGGGTTTGGTTGGTGGGGTGTGTTGTTGGGTGGTGTTAATGGCGGCGCCGCGGAGCAGGGGCTTCGGGCTTGCCCCCGGCTGGCCGGTGGTCAGCAGGCAGCGCGGAGGAGGCTCCAGCCCACGGGCCTCGGATCCTGCTCTGTGGCCTGGAGCCGTCTCCATCGAATCAGTGTGCATCCCGGCCAAGGCGGCGTCGGACGGCCGTCGATGAAGACCTCGCCGAGGACCCTGACGCGCACCTCTGGGACGTCAGTTGCTGAGGTGGCGGACGCCGCGAGAGCGGGCCGAGTTGAGCGCCGAGGCGATCTGCCGGACGGCGCGTGCGCCTGCTCCGGAAAGGCGTGCCGTGGAGGAAATGGAAAGCAGCGTTTCCAGGGGAACTTCGGTGGCGATGTAGCAGGCCGATGCATCCTGCCCGACGGACGGGATGCGGACGGCGTGGGGGTCGTCGATGAGCGAGCTGCGGCGGGCGGAGTCGAGGGGCTTCGGTGGTGTTCGGCGCGCCGGTCGAGTATGATGAGCCTGAGGGACGTGCCGGAAAGTTGTCGATCGCACTCCACCCGGATATCCGCTGTGCAGGCTGTTCGGGAAAAGACTGGTGAGCCGATAGCGTTCGATAACGTGACCAGCCTCGACAGAAGCTGTTCACGTGTCAATCCTTCCTGCCGCAAGTGCGCGGCCTGCGACGTGCGAGACAGGGGAACCCACTGCGGCCCATCCTACCTGGCACATGGCAGCTATGTTGAATGCCGGCCCAACACGCGGGCTCAGCGGACTGATGGGGTACGACCGCCGCCCGCGGCGGAACGACCTGACAGGCCGATGATCAGGAGCGTGAAGAAGAACAGGCAGAACACCAAAGTTCCGATGTTCTCCCAGTCGGCGCGCACGCACCTCCAGGAAACCCGAGGCGAGCCGAGGGCTGCGAACTCCCGTCGAGGATGCGCACCTTCGCGGTGATGTTCCCCGACCCACAGTGCCTTGACGGGGACTCTGACCTTCGTCGTGTGTGGGCGGAGAGCGTCGCGGTGACGGCCTTCGTCATCTTCGAGGCGCTGATCCTTCGTCTCCCAGGGCGACGGTGACGGTGACGACACCGGCGAAATTCCGGATGTCGGGGGATCTCCGTCTCCTGCGATATGACGTTGACCGTCGAGGAGGCTTCGCGCTGACCGCCTCGCCAGACGCCCGGGCTTCGGTGGAATAGGCCTTCAGAGCCTTCGATCAGACTGGCGCCGATATCATCGTTCGCAATCAGCTGGAAGCCGCGATCCCGTGCCGGCGTGGTGACCAGCTCGGGCGTCTGGGTGATTCCTCCGATCGACGTGAAACGCGCGAGAGCCGAATCCACCTGCCCGGTTGGGAGGCTGGATCTCTCCGGCGGCCTTGGATGTGTCGTCAAGAGCCTCGTTTGACCTTCGAAGGCGTGAGGCGAGCACCTTGTCGATCGTGGCGGGCTCGGCCACGGTGCGCCCGCCAGGCGCTTCGACCGTTCCCCGCACTGGCGCTCGGGTCGAGCGGATTTGCGCTCTTCGCTCGCCGGGTCGTGCCGGGCTGAAGTCGACGGCAGGCTCGGGCGGTCGGCCTGGATCACCGTCGCCCGGGCGTCGTTGGAGCGTTCGCGATGTGGCGGCGGACGGCGCGGCACCAGCTGCCTCGGTGCAGAGGGTCCATGTCCGGCTGGAGCCGCCTTCTGCGTCGCGTCGGCCTGGCCGCTGGAGAGCATCGAACCCGCGAACGCCGCGCTCATAGCGGTGTCGCTCGTCACGGCGGAGACCTTTCCGCTGGGAAGGGTCGAAGGCGCCGACACGCTCGACGACGTTCCGTCACCAGGGGCATCTCGCTGGAGGGCAGCACGACGCCGGTGATGCCGGGCTGCGAAACGCCTTGACGAACGTCGCGTCGGGGCGGGCATGAGCAGATCGGTGCGCGGCAGTGGGATCTGACAGCTCAGCTTCGCGATCGACTGTGCGCGGTCTTACCGGTTGCGAAGGACGCCGCCGAGCACTGCGTGGTGCCCTTCGCCTGGCGAGCGTGGGCCACAGCCGCCAGATCGCCGTCGCCCGGAGGGGTCAGGAGGGGCTGGGCGCCCGCCGTCGCCGCGAAGGACCTCAGCGCGCGGTCGGGCGCCGCGGCCGGACTCGACGAGGAGGTCGACGAACGCCGTGACGCCCGGCGTCGACAGCGCCGAGCGTGTTGGCCACTCGTCTGAAGCCTCCTCCGCTTCATTCTCGCCGTTCCTGCTGAGGCCTGGTCGATGGATCGGGCTGTCGACAGCTCAGCCGTGGACGCCGTGACGGGACGACGACCGATGTCATCCGTTTGACCTCCGACGAAGGGCGACGACGACCACCGACCGGTCCGAATACTCATTCCGTCGATCAGCGCGGACACCGCCACTCCGTGCGGCCCCTGGGTGGACAGCGTGTCCGTCCACTTATTGCCGCGGAACGGTGAGACACGTCCACAGCTTACTCCGGGAGGGACGACCTGCGACCTGCGGTCCTCAGCGAGGGTCGCCGCGCTTCCCCCCCTCCGCGTATGAAGGCCAGAAGCTGGTTGCGCGACGCCGGAACGGACGCTTGCCCGCCAGCGTCGCCCCCGCGAGCGTCACCTCCCTTTGCCCGGATTGGAGATGCGAGCCGTCACCGTCAGGTCGGCGCCCGGCGGACGGGTCGCCGGGTGATCGTCACTCGCGGGGCGCTGGCCTTCCTGACTGGGGGAGTCGGCGAGTCCTCGGTTCCGGAGGTCCCGCTCGGCCGCCGCTTGCCAGAGGTCTGCCCGCCAGTTCAGGGAAGGGGCCGAGACGTGCAGGGTGCGCCGCCGTTGATCCGCCTGGGCCATTCACTTGGTCGCGCAGGCAAGATCATCGAGAATCCCAGGATCAGCGGGTCAGCGACCGTGTGCGGCGTGGGCCTGGAAGCGGTGAATCGACATGTCAATCGACCCGAAGGATGTCTCGAGCGACCGCTGACGATCCTGCGCTCGTTCGGGTGGGCCAAACGCGAGCCGACTCTGTCCATGCGTATCCTCGACTCTCCGCCTCCTGGTCAGGATGAATTCTGGGTTGTCGGTTCTCCGGCCAGCTCTTCCGCAGGAAGTGGTGGACGATCACAGCCAGACTCGTCGGTCCCGTGCCCGAAAACCAGTAGTCGATACTAGCGAGGGTGGCGCAGGGACTCCAGTGATCCCCGTCTCCTCCGTAGACTTCGCGCGTGGCCGCCTCCTCCGGCAGTCTCAGCTCCCTCAGATGCCTTCGGCAGGCACCACCCGGGCGGCCGGCGCGATTGCGCCGCTAACTATGACGACGTGGGCCACCCCTCCTGCGCGGATGCGACCACGCCGCCGGCGCTCGTCGTTGACGACCGGGAACGAGTGTCGCCGGACAGCGTTGGCGACGCGCTTGCCTCTCCGCAGCTGCTGCCCCCCATCCCGGAAGGCGGTGGTCCCGATCTCGACATGTCTCTCTCAAAGCGGTTTGTGGCGTGCCGGTCACATGCCGGGATCGGCGCGACATGGCACCCATAGAGGGTGCAACGTGACTCCCGCAAACGAACCGGTACACATGACGGAGATGACCCGGGCGAACCGGCGCGCCTTCCTGCTGATGCGGGGTTGAAGACGCTCGCCCCTTCCCGAGCCATCTGAACTGGGATCCATTTCGCAGATGCCGGGCAATTCGCTGCACTCGTGGGCGGCCCAGTGCGGACGCCTTCCTCGGACCCCGCCCATGCGACTTCGATTTCACGACGTCCGCCAGACCGGGAAACCCAGGAACTCCTCGATTCCTGAGGTCGACCACGTGGGACGTCGGACGCGAGTTCGGCACGATCGGCTCGGTCGGCGCGATCTCACCGTCGGGTGACGACCTACCGGACCGACTCCACCGACGTCGGCTCCCTGAAGCCGAGCGTGGACTGCAGGGACACCCTCCCGAGGCGACCTGGCGCGCCGGGACTTCACCGTCAACGCGATGGCCGTCCGCCTTCCGTCGATCGAGCTCGTCGACCCGTGCAGCGGGCTCGACCAATGTCGACGGAGTCTGTCACGGGTCACAGCCGTCCAGTCCTTCGACGACGACCGCGCTGCGCATCATGCGCAGCCCTTCGCCACTTGGCGCTGGGGTTCGACGTCGCCCAGGACGTCATGGCGGCCATGGGCGAAGATAGCGGGCGCCTGTCCATCGTCTCCGCGGGCGGATCCGCGCCGAGATCGAACGGCTCCTCGTCTCCGACGCCCCGCGCCGCGGCTCGTCGAACTACTTGTGTACACGGGTGTGGCAGACGTCGTCCTGCCCGAACTCTTCCTCCGCGACACCGTCGACGAGCACGGGCGGCTGGAGACGTCTGCGAGCACACCTGACGGTGCTCGACCAAGCCATGGCCCTGGGCGAATGCGACTACGAGCCCGACCTCCTCGGCGGCCCCTGCCGAGGCCGGACCTCGTGCTGCGGCTCGCCCGCTCCTCCACGACATCGGCAAGCCCGCCACGCGCCGGGTACGAACGACGGCTCGGTGACGTTCCGCAGGCACAGCGTCGTCGGCAGGCGGATGGCCGCCAAACGACTGCGCGCCCTGCGCTTCGACAACAGACGGAGAGGGACGTGGCCCTGGTCGAACTGCACCTGAGGCCTTCGGCTTCTCGAAGAATGGACCATTCGGCGGTCCCGCCGGGCTCGTCCGCGACGCGGACCGCTGCTGCCTCGCCTCATGCGCCTCATCCGCGCGAACGTCCTCTCAGGGAACCGGCGGAAAGTCGCCCGCCTCCCGGGCCGGCAGCAGACTCGCGCGGCGGATCGTCAGACTGGCCGAGCGCGAGGCCCCTCGACGCGATCGCCCGGACATCGACGGGTCGAGGATCCTTGGAGATCCTCGGAAGGCTCGAACAGGAGCGCCTGGTCGGCCGGGCCGGGACTTCCTGCTCGAACTGCGTCTGGAGGAGGCCCCTCGCCAGGCCGAGGCCGAGCGCCGCCTGCTGGCGTGGTGGGCCGAACGGAACGGCGACGCCGCAGCCGGCTCGCCGTCGTTCGGATGGGCTGAAGCTGGCGGATGCCGCGCCTGAAGCGCCCTGAGCGTCCGATGCGTCGAAGGCGCCCGGCCGTGAGCCTCCTGGGGATCTGGCCACACGCTGTCCAAGCGGGCTCGCTTCACTCAAACGCGTGCGCCCTCGTCTCGCAAGTCAGACGGCAAGGTTCCAGGCGGGTCTGGCCTCCTGATGCTTCTTCAGCCCCCAGTCGGCGCGGGACTCCGGCAGCGTCGCCTCCGCCCTTTGTCGTCCTGCTCCCGCCCTACAGCCTCATCGGTCCCTTCACCGGCCCGTTCCTCGATCGGTCGCGCCGCCTAGAGTGCTGCCCCACGGGCAGCCTGGTCCGATGCGCCCTCGTCGCGGTGTTGATCGCGGCGGTTGCGGCGCTCCTGGGGGTCGGGCCGGCGGTCGGCGCGCTCGCGCTGTGCACGCTCGGCCTGGCGCGCTCCTGGCCAGCCGGCTCATCGGCGGCCCGGCCTGCCGAAGGCGGTGGGCGGCAACGAACGCTCCTCGTCATGGCTGACCTCGGTGGTCCCCACGCTCGGCGGCATGGCGATGTGGGCCTCGGCGCCGTCATCGGCGTGCTCATGCGGGTGCTGCTGCCGGAGAGCGCATCGCGTGAGATCTCATCGCTCGTGGCCGCGGCCCTCCTGTACCTGGGGGCGGCCCTGGCCGCCCTCTCCTCGCCCCCGGCGAACTCGGACCCGACGGGGTGGAACGGCCCGCGCCCTGGGCGAGACGTTGCGGCGGACGGCCGGGCGAGCTCGCCGCGGCTGTGACCTCACCTCCTGAGCCGAGGCACCGGCGGCGGCCCTGGTGACGATGGCGCTCCACCGCTTCGTCTACTACATGGAGCTCATCACGATCATCTTGGCTGCGAGGAACCTCCTCTCCCGAGCCGTCCGACGCCGACGCGGGCATCGCGCTCTTCAGGACGCTCGGGCGGAGCGATGGTCGCGACCGCTTCTCGCGGTCATCCTGACGCTGTCGCACACGAGCGCATGGCGCCGTCTCGCTGGACCCCTCGTGTGCCTGGTCGTCGGGACGGTCGGCAGCTCGCCGTCGCCGTCTCGTATTCGACGCCCGTCTTCATAGCTGGGCTGTTCGTCTTCGGGATCGGCGTCCAGGGTGCGAGATCGCGGTCGACTCCATCATCCAGGGGCGACGTCGGACGCCTACCGCGGCCGCACCTTCGCGATCTACGACGTCATGTTCAACATGTCGGCGTGTCTCGCCGCGGCGTGGCGCCCTCGTCCTGCCCGACGTCGGCTGGTCGTGGACCGTTCAGGTGGGCTTGGCCGCCTTCGTCTGGGCGACAGCCTTCGGATACTGGAGGAGCGTGCGCGCTCTGGGCGACGAGCCGCGTCGGGCCGGACCGACCGCTGCGGGCTGACCGGCCGACCGCGTTGCCGGGGCGATCCGGAGCTCATGCGCCCGAGCTTTTCGGATACTCCCGTTCGTCCGTTCGGAGGGTCCAGCCGCCGAGGAGGATGTGCGCCAGGCCCGTCCCCACCAGGCACGACGTGATGACGCAGATGAATCCGGGGAACGAGGAACGAGTGGTTGATGATGTACTTCCCTATGTGCGTCGTGCCCGTCCGGTCGAAGCCGATGGCGGCGAGGTCCGAGGGGTAGGTGGGCAGGACGAAGCATCCGTAGGCCGCCCCGTAGAAGCCGACGAGCGTGACCGGGTCCACCCCGAGCTGCAGGCCGAGGGGGCGATCACCAGCAGCGCCGCGGCCTGGGAGTTCACCGGCTTGCCCACGACGAACAGGATGATGGCGTAGGTCCACGGGTAGTCGCTGCATGATGCGGAGAGGAGCTCTCGAGCGCCTTGATGTGGGCGCCATAGAGGTCTCCGTCATCCAGGCCACGCCGAACACTGGGAAGATCGCCGTCATCCCCGAGCGGTAGACGGGCCCCCGGTTGATCTTCGAACCGTCGACTTTGCACGTCAGGAGGATGACCGCCCCGGCTAGGAGCATGATCATCTGGATGACCAGGTTCATCGACAGGGGCTCGGCGGCGCCTCCCTTCCCGGTGGGAATTTTCGGGCGCAGCGCGGTGGAGGTGCCGAGGACCACCACCACGAGGATGGCCGAGAAGAAGATCGCGACGGATCGGTAGGGCCTCTTCGGGAAGGACTTGCCGATGAGGGAGTCCGAGTCCGCGTAGACGTAGTCGCGGAACGGGTCTCAGCTTCTCCCTGGAACAGGGGTCCTCGTCCAGGTCCTTTCCGCGGCGCATGCTCCACAGCGCGGCCAGGAGCACGCTGCAGCGAGCCTGGAAGGGAGACCATGAGGATCTGGGGGATCTGACCAGCCCAGGTTCGTCTCCTTGTGGAGGATCCCGACGAGCGAGACGGTCGCCACCGAGACCGGAGAGGCGGTGATGCCCATCTGGGCCGCCACCGAGGAGATGGCCATCGGGCGTTCGGGGCGGATGTTCTTCTTGATCGCGATGTCGGAGATGATCGGGGAGCATCGTGTGAGACGACGTGGCCCGTGCCGCAGAGCACCGTGAGGGTCCACGTGGTCAGCGGCCCGAGGATCGTGATCTGTGAGGGGTGTTTGCGCAGAATTCGCTCCAGCGAACTGCATGAGCACGTCCAGTCCGCCGGAGGCCTGGAGAGTCGAGGCGCATCCTATGACGGCCAGGATCGTCAGCATGACGTCGACCGGGGGTCGCCCGGCAGGTGGAAGGGCGAAGACGAGGACGACCAGTCCGATGCCGGAGATGAGGCCGAGTCCCATGCCCCCGTAGTGGGTTCCCACGAGCAGGCACCTGAGGATGACGACGATTTGGAGTGTGATGACGAGAGCTTGCATGGCGTCCCGCGAAGGTGGTCGACAGGTGTATGCACACCTTATGCAAGCCGTGTGCGTCTACATGCGATTGGCCGACCGGTCCGTTCCGCAGGGGCCGTATTGCGTCACGCCCTCCTTGCGAATGTGACTTCCGTCCCCGATGGCTGGAGAGGCGAGGAAGGGGAAGCGGCGTTCTCGGCTGTCGACGGCGAACGCCCTGAAGGCGGCGAGCCGGCCCCACGAGGGAGCGGGCTGCGCTCGCTCCCTCGCCTTTCGACTACCTCTCGACGTCGCCGCGGATGAAGGCCTCGACGGATTCGCGGGCCGCGTCGTCGGGACGCTGTTCCATCGGGGACTTCATCAGGTAGGACGACGGCGACAGCAGCGCCCCGCCGATCCCCCGGTCGAGCCCGATCTTGGCGGCGCGCACGGCGTCGATGATGATGCCGGCCGAATTCGGCGAGTCCCACACTTCCAGCTTGTACTCCAGCGACACGGGGGACGTCGCCGAGTTGCGGCCCTCCAGGCGGACGAAGGCCCATTTGCGGTCGTCGAGCCAGGCGACGTAGTCCGAGGGGCCGATGTGCACGTCGTGGTCGTCGAGCCGCGACTGGAGGTTGGACTGGACGGCGTTCGTCTTGGAGATCTTCTTCGATTCCAGGCGCTCGCGCTCGAGCATGTTCATGAAGTCCATGTTGCCGCCCACGTTGAGCTGGTAGGTGCGGTCCACGGTGACGCCGCGGTCCTCGAAGAGCTTGGCCAGAACCCTGTGGTGATGGTCGCGCCGATCTGGGACTTGATGTCGTCGCGACAGCCGGCACGCCCGCGGCGGCGAACTATCCGACCACTCCTTCGTCGAGGCGATGAAGACGGGCATGGCGTTGACGAAGGCCACGCGCGCGTCGATGGCACACTGGGCGTAGAACCTGGCCGCCGTGCTCCGAACCGACCGGCGGGTAGCTGACGAGGACGTCGACCTTCTTGTCTTTGAGGATTCTCACGACGTCGGCCGGTGCCGCGGGCGACCCTCGATCTGCCCCTGGTGGTACTTGCCCAGGCCGTCGAGAGTGTGGCCGCGCTCGACCGTCACGCCCGTGGGACGTCGGCGAACTTGATCGTGTTGTTCTCGGAGAGGCGATGGCGTCTGCGAGGTCGAAGCCGACCTTCTTGGCATCGACGTCGAAGGCCGTGACGAACTCGAGGTCGCGAACGATGACGGGCCGAGCTGGACGTGCATGAGGCCGGGGACCTGCGTGGACGGATCGGCGTCTTTGTATTCGACGCCCTGGATGAGTGACGAGGCGCAGTTGCCCACGCCAACGATCGCTACTCGGATTGTGCCTATTAACCTCCCATGAATGTGTAGGGGCAGTAGCGCTGTCGGAGTCCGTACAACTCGTCGAGACCTGCCGGGGAGCGGTGTCGCGCGTGGCCGATCGCGTCGGACCGCGGCGTCACATCGGCGTGATGATGCCGCTCACCGGAGCCATCGTAGCCCGTGGAGGGCCGGAGGAACCGGGGATGCGGTGCCCGGCCCTGGGACAGGGGCCCTCAGGGGGCTGTGATGACCATATCGGTTTGGCCGTGCTCTGGGGCTTCGTCCAGGCTGATAGGGCAGACTAGTCTTCAGTAAGCCCTCGATGCCCCAGGAGGCCTATATGTCACCGAAGGACCGAGTCCCAGCGGCTCAGGCGGGCCCGGCCGGGCCCGCGGACCCCGAGGAGGACGGGCCTGCCGCGCCCAGCCGGGCCGGGCCGCCGACGCGCCGGATTCCGGTGCGGCTTCAGGCGAAGGGGCGCCGTCCCGCGGCGGACGCACTGAGGAGGCCGGCTCGGCGGAGGGGTTCCCAGGGCAGGCGGCGATCGAGCCGGCGGGCCCCCTCGGCTCGGCAGGCGGGCCCGAAGCGGCGTGGGCGCCGGGGGCGCGGGGCGAGGGCTCCGGCCCGAGGTAGGAAGGGCCGGAGGCACGGTCCCGCCGGAATGAAGGCACTCGTCGTCGTCGCCCTCGTGACGGTGTGCTCGTGCGGGGCTCAACCAGGTGCAGAACATGGTCGCTCCGGCGTTCTTCGCGCTGACCCTGGTGCTCACCGTCCGCCCGATCACCGGTGGCTCGTCAGGGAAGGGGCTCCCGCCGTGGCTGTCGGGCCTGAGCACGATGGCCGCCCCTGGCCGCGGTGCTCCTGGGCACGGTCGGCCTGACGGTGTGGTCGCTCGTGGGCCTTCCCTGACACACTGAGCAAGTACAAGGGCAGCTTCGAGGACATCGTCCGCCAGCTGAGGGATCTGGCGGCCAAGTACGACTTCGACTTCGACACGGCCAGACTCCAGGACGAGCTGCTCCAAGAACCCGGACTTCGACCGGATCCTGGAGATGGTCTCGACCTCGTCAACTACCTCACGTCCGCGGGATCGCTCATCGCGCTCATCGCGCTGGCCATGCTGTTCATCACCGTCGACACGATGACGATGGACTTCCGCTCAGGGTGCTGGCCAACCACGACTCCTCCTGCACGAGCTCTCTGCGGCTTCGAGGGGCAGAGTGCGCCAGTACTGGCTCGTCTCGACGATCTTCGGCATCATCGTCGCCGTCATCGACGGCATCGTCCTGTGGTTCCTCGACGTCCCGCTCCCCGTGGCCTGGGTGATGGTAAGCTTCATCACGAACTACATACCGAACATCGGGTTCGTCATGGGGGTCATCCCGCCCGCGGTGATGGCCCTCGTCGACTCCGGCTGGGTGACGGCGGTGTAGTCTGTGCCCACCTCGATCATCAACTTCGTCATCCAGGGATCTTCCAGCCCAAGATCACGGCGACGCCGTCGGCTCTCCACGACGATCACCTTCCTCTCGCTCATATTCTGGACGGTGGTCATCGGGCCTCTCGGGGCCATCCTCGCCGTCCCCCTCACCCTCTTCGCCAAGGCGGTGCTCGTGGATTCGAGTCCGGCGACCAGGTGGCTGGAAGTCTTCCTCATCCCCGAGTCGGAGGCGAAGAAACGTTCGGAGCACGGGATATACGATGAGGAGAATCCGGCCGCCGACGACTTCGTCGACTTCATGGAGGCCGAATTGGGCCGAGCAGGCGAAAGCGCGGAGGGAAGCACGAAGGAGACAGGCCCGCAGGGGTGCGCGTCGGCAGTCGCTGTTGCGGCAGACCGAACGACAGCCTGAAAGGTAAGGGATGGCACACACGCGAAGACCGACGGGGGACGTATCGAGCGTCAAGGCGGGAGGGCCGCTGGGCGAGGCCTTCCCCATGCGCAGGACTCGGCGCGGCAAGCTCCGCCCGGTTCGCAAGCGCGGATGGAACTATCCCGGGCGGGCTACGGGCCGATCCGACGATGGGTCCCGAGCTGGCGCATCGTCCTGGCGTCCGTCTTCCTCTTCCTGGCGATGGGAGTGGGGGCGGTCGGCTATCTGTACGTGACCATCGACATCCCCCAGCCAGGCGACTTCGCCTTGGCCCGCACGACCACCGTCTACTACCTCGGACGGCAGAGACGAAGATGGGGACGTTCGCGGTACGAGCGCGAGCCGATAAAGCCTCCGACCTCCCGGACACGGTGCCCCACGCCGTCGTCGCCTCGGAGGACAGCTCCTTCTACACGAACAGCGGCATCTCCCGCGCGGAATCGCGCGCGCCGTCGTCAACAACCTCCGGGAGGCCACCGTCGGGGTGCGTCGACGATCACTCAACAGTACGTGGAGCGCTATTACCTGGGGACGACGAGGGGGTATCCGGCAAGCTGAAGGAGGCCCTCCTGGCGATTAAGATCGACCAGCAGCAGTCCAAGAACGAGATCTTGGAGAACTACCTCAACACGATCTACTTCGGGCGGGGCGCCTACGGAATCGAGATGGCGGCTCAGAAGTACTTCGGGATCCACGCCCAGCAGCTCAACCTCTCCCAGTCCGCCATGCTCTCGGCCATCATCCCTCCCCGAGCGGGTGGGATCCAGCGGTCAACCCTGAGAAGGCCAGGGAGCGCTGGACGCGCGTCCTGAACCGCATGGTCGGCGAAGGCTACATCTCCAAGCAGGAGGCCGAGTCCGCCGCCTTCCCGCAGACTATCCCTCCGGGGACGTCGTCGGCGTTCTCCGGGACGAACGGGTATCTGCTCGCCGCGGTGGATTCTGAACTCCGGGCCACGAGAAGTTCACTGCCGACGATCTCAATCAGAACGGCTTGAAGATCGTCACCACGATCGACCGAAAATGCAGAAGGCGTCCGTCGACGCCGTCGCTGGGCTGCCAAGGACAGGCCGGCCAACAACTACGATGGGGCTAGTCTCCGTCGATCCGCGCACCGGCGAGATCTATGCGATGTACGGCGGTGCGGATTACAAGGCGCGGGAGCGCAACGCGATCACTCAGGACCGCGCCCAGGCCGGATCCACGTTCAAGCCTTTCACCCTCCTGGCGGCCCTGGACGGCGGGAAGTCGCTGAGCGAACGGCTCGACTCCTCCACGCCGAAGGTGTTCAGCGGCAACAAGGTCCAGAACTTCGACGGCAAGGACCGGGGAAGATCGACTTGATCACCGCGACGAAGTACTCCGTGAACACTGCCTACGTCCAGCTCAACGAGGATGCAGGCCCCGACAAGACGAAGAAGGCCGCCATCACGGCCGGGATACCGGAGAACACCCCGGCTTGGACGGCACCCCTGACGAACGTACTCCGGATCGGCTTCGCCCCGGCCGATCGACATGGCGAAGGCGTACTCGGTCTTCGCGAATCAGGGTGTGAGCACCACCCCCACATCGTGCGCAGTGTGCAGAACAAGAACGGAAACGGTGTGCACGGCTGAGACGGAGGGCAAGCGGGTCTTTGAGTCCGGAGCTCATGAGCCAGATGAACTACGCCTTGCAGAGCGTGACGTCTTCGGACGGGACGGGGGTCCACCGCGGGTAAGCTCGACCGGCCGGTGGCCGGCAAGACCGGCACGTCGTCGGGGCCGTGGTCCGCGTGGTTCATCGGCTACACGCCGCAGATGGTGACGGTCGTCGACATGTACCAGGTGGGGTCAAGGGCGAGGAAGAAGTCCTCACCCCTTCGGCAAGTACACACACCTACGGCATCGGCGGCGGGTCGTTCCCCGCGGAGATCTGGCTCCGGTACATGGAGTCGCCACCGACGGCATGAAGGTCGAGAACTTCCGGAAGCCGAAGAGCGCGTGACGCCCACGGGCGACGACGAGACGGAGACGCTGGCCAAAAAGCCGAGCCAGGCGCCGACGACGAGGGGCAGACCGACGTCTCCGTCGCCCGGCGTCCTCGCCGACGCCGACCGAGCGCACCCCGTCGAGCCGACGCGCACGCCGACCCCGACCTCGACCAGGACTCCCGAACCCACCACGCCGCCTGCCGTTGTGCGCTTCGGCCTCTCCTCCTCGAGCCGAGTAAAGATGCGACACAGCAGACCCAATAGCCTTGGCTCCAAGAGACCGGACGCTGCGCCTCGCCGAGAAGGCCTCGCTCGAGCCGAGTGAGCGTTCGGCGCGGCGGGCGCCGGGGACGAGATCCCAACTCCGCCCGGTCGCCGGCGAGACAGCTGTCTGCTGCCCCAAGGGGCCGGTGCATGGGCGCGACGGCGGGGCGAGTCGGCCGGAGACTGGCCAACGCCTTCCCTCACAGGTAGAATCCGTTTCGGTGCCCGGCCCGGCTATCGAGGATGTTCGGTCTTCCGGCCCGCCCCGGCCTTCGGGCCGTTCCGGCGCCAGACGAGTGACCCTCCTGTCATGGAGACCATGACCGCACAGACCAGAGGAGGTGGGTACGGCATGCGTGACTACGAGATGATGATCATCATCGATCCGACCGTCGACGAACGCAACATCCAGACATTCGTCGACAAGCTGCTTCAGGTCGTCCCAATGAGGGCGGCACCCTGAGAAAGTCGACATTTGGGGCAAAGCGCCGCCTTGCCTACGACATCAAGAAGCACTCCGAAGGCATCTACGCAGTCGTGACGATGAAGGCTACGCCCGCGATCGCCGGCGAGCTCGATCGTCAGCTTGGCCTGAACAGGCCATTCTCCGCACAAGCTCGCTGCGCATCGAGGCCTGAGGAGACGACGTCCACACCGAAGGAGAGACCATGCGCAGGCAGAACCGATCATCACCGTCGTCAGGAATCTGACCGGTGATCCGGAGCTTCGTTACGTGAGTTCAGGTACGCCCAGTAGCTTCCTTCACCGTCGCTTCCACTCCGCGCACCCTGAACCGCCAGACCCAGCGGTGGGAGGACGGCGAGGCTATGTTCATCCGCTGCTCCGTGTGGCGGGAGCACGGCGAGACATCGCCGAGTCCCTGGCCAGGGATGCGGGTGGTCGTCACCGGCCCGGCTGACCGTCCGCAATTACGAATACAGCGGCGAACGGCGCACGAGCCTGGAGATGCAGGTGGACGAGATCGGCCCTTCTCTGCGCTACGCGCGCACCCAGGTCACCAAAGGTGACCGAGGCGGCGAAACTTCGGCGGTGGCGGCAGCTACGGTAACAGCTGCCAGGGCGGAGGCGGCGGGTACGGCGGCCGAGCGTCCTACGACGCTCACGCAGGGCGGGTCAGCGCACGATCCGTGGCAGAGCGCTCCGCAGGAGCAGGGTCGGCTTTCGACGACAACCCTCCTTCTGATTCCCATCGTTCGACTTTCCCGGCGGCGCCGAGCCGCCTGGTGACTCCGGCCACCGCAACTGAAGGACATAACTATGGCGAAGCCGGTTCTTCTGAAAGCCAAAGAAGAAGGCCAACCCTCTTAAGTCGGCCAAGATCGAGAACATCGACTACAAGGACACCGCCACGCTGCGCAAGTTCATCTCGGACCGCGGCAAGATCCGCGCTCGACGCGTTACGGTGTCACCGTCCAGGAGCAGCGCAAGATCGCGCGGGCCGTCAAGAACGCCGCAGATGGCCCGCTTCCCCTACTCGAGTTCGACTCGCTGAGAGGCCATCCATGAAGCTCATTCTGACGCATGACGTCGACGGTCTCGGGTCGGCTGGCAGGTCGTCGAGGTCAGGACGGATACGGCCGCAACTACCTCATTCCCCGCGGGTACGCGGCGAAATGGACGAAAAGGCGGTCAGAAGCAGGTCGACCAGATCGCGGAGGCCCGCCGTAGCGCGCCATCGCCTCCCTCGAGGCCAACGCTCTGCGCGACGCCCTCCAGTCGGGGCTTTGACGATCGTCAAGACCGCGGGCGAGGCGGGCGCCTGTTCGGCGCCGTCACCAGCGCTGAGATCGCCGCCGCGGCGACAGGCCACCGGCAAGACGGTCGACCGCCGCACGATCAACGTGACGACGCCCATCAAGTCGCTCGGTTCCTATAAGGCGACCGCCAAAGCTTCGACGACATCGTCGCGAGTCTGACCATCGAGGTCGTCGAGGTCGTGACGAAGAAAAAGAAGAAGAAAAGTGACGCTGATGCGGGGCCGCCCGCCGACGCGTGGGTGGCGCTGACGCGAGAATAGGTGCGGGCGGCGGCCGGCCGCACCCATCTTCGTGCACTGCGTTCACGGCGTGCCGAAAGGGTTTGCCGGAACGGGCCCGGGCGAGCATCGTGCCGGCGGGCGGCCATGAACTCGCCGCCGTAGGCCGCCCACAGGGCGAAGAAGAGCCAGGCGCGGTACGTCGGGATACGCGCTGTGGACGGCCATGATCATCCGGGCGATCGGCGCGAACACGAAGAGGGCCGCGAGCATGTACCAGGCTGGGCGCCGGGTGTCCTGGGCTCCTATGAGCACTCCGTCGAGGATGTAGGCGACTGAGGCGAGCGGAAGGCAGCAGGCGATGACGATGAGCGTTCCGGTGGACAGGCTCCGCACCGCCGACTCGGCTCCCATGGCCGCCGGGATGGGGGCGCTCGCGGCCGCCAGGGCGACCTGAGTCCGATCCCGGTGGCCACGCCGTAGCGCAGGCACCGGCTGAGCACTGCGGGCACGTCGCCGATCGGCTCTGGTTTGCCCCTCGCTTCCGTCCTGCTGCGCCGGGGAGGCGCCGTCTTTGGCCGCCGAACTCGCCCCTATCGCCGTCGATGAGGATCTGGGGCCGCCATGGCCAGCCGAGTCGAGCCCGTAGGGCGGCGAACTGCCAGACGGTCATCGCTATCTGGTTGGCGGCCAGCGCGACGGTCCCCAGGCTCGTGGCGGCGGCGATCTCGGCGAGGATGGACGCTCGCAGGCAGACCGTCCGCACGATGAGCGGCCACGACTGGCCGAGCGCTCGAGGATTCCGCGCCGGCTCCGGGGCCAGCGAGGCTCCGCTTCCCCAGGCGATCCTCGCGACGACGAACGCCAGCCATCCGCCCATGCCCGTCTCCGACAGCGCCGTTCCCAGGCCTGCGCCCGCCACGCCGAGACCGGCCGGGTAGATGAGCGCGAAGTTGAGGGGAATGTTGGCGACGGCCCCCGCGGTGGCCGCGTAGAGCGGGCGCGTTTGGTGTCGCCGAACCCCGAGGCGTGCCGGTGGCGGCCAGCACCACGAGCATGCCGGGGGAGCCCGACGGCCGAGGCGCGCAGATAGCGTGCGGCCTGCGCCGTGGTCGACGGTTCGGCGTTGAAGAGCTCGAGGACGGGTGTGGCGAAGGGAGGAGGATCGCGCCCAGGGATGCAGCCGATTCCTGCGGCCAACCAGATCCCCTCGACCCCGCGGCTGGCGGCGGCGCGCCGGTCTCCAGCGCCGACCAGCGTGCCGGTGGCGGCCGTCGTGGCGTAGGCGAGGAAGACGCACAGCCCTACGGGTGGACAGAAGAGTCGAGGGCGAGCGCGAGCCAGCCAGAGGAGCGTTCCCAGGTGCCCGACCATCGCAGTGTCCGCCGCGACGAGGAGGGTTGGGCCAGGAGAGTTGCCGAGAAGGTAAAGCATACGCCCGGATCTGCCGGTCGATGCTCCGTCCGCGGGGTCGTCGACACTTTTCCAGATTACTCCCGGAGTGGGAAGAATCGTCTGAACCTCAAGTACGGGTTTAAGTCTCGGTGTGCGAAGCGTCATTGCAGGGGCGGGGAAAGACGCCGCCGTTATCCGCTGTAATGGACAGGCCTGGGGACGGGATGGCGGGGTTTTTCCTCCATCCTGTCCACAGTTGTGAACAGAGCCTGTGAGAGAATGTGGACGAAACAGGGCTCCCTTCACATCGCCTCCACACGGGCTGCACCATGTCGCGAGCGTGTCTCCACGTTATCCACAGGGGTGGTTGCGTATTCCCGCTGAACTACTAACCTTGGGCGTGCGCTCCAGACTCCGCAAGCGCTGTGAGGCGTAGTCGATCGCCGGGGTCGGCGTACGGGTGGAAAGCCCGCCCGTATCGCAGACCCGGTTCCCACAGGCCGACGGCCGGCCTGGGCATGGACGGCGAACGCAGTCAGCGGGTGTGGGCGGCGTCGCGAGCCCAGGTGTCGTCGATCGGAGGAATATGACCGTGAGCGAGGGCGCCCAGCCCGGTTCGTCCTATGAGCGCGTTCCGCCGCAGAACGTCGATGCGGAGATGTCCGTGCTCGGCGGCATGATGCTCTCAAGGACGCCATCGCCGACGTCATCAGAGATCCTGCGCTCCGCCGACTTCTACAGGCCCGCCCACGCCAGCGTATACGAGGTCGTCATCGAGGCTCTTCGGGCGGGGCGCAGGCCGGCCGACGCGGTCACCGTCGGCGCGGAGCTGAAAAAGAAGGGCGAGTTGGAGCGCATCGGCGGTCTGCCGTATCTCCACGCTCGTCGCCACCGTCCCCACCGCGGCCAATGCCGCCTACTACGCGCGGATCGTGCGTGAACAGGCCAGCTGCGCTCCCTCGTCGAGGCCGGGACGCGCATCGTCCAGCTCGGCTACACCACCGACGGGGCCGACGTCGAAGAGCCTCATCAACCTCGCCCAGTCCGAGGTGTTCGCGATCTCCGAGCAGCGCCAGACCACCGACTACGACCCTCGAGGAGATCGTCCCCGACCTGTACGAGGAGCTGGAGCGCAACGCCAACCGCGACGGCGGGCTCGACAGCGTCCCGACCGGCTTCTCGAGTTGGATTCCAAGCTCAACGGACTGCGCGCGGGCCAGATGATCATCATCGCCGCACGTCCCGGCGGGGGAAAGTCGACCCTCGCCATGGACATCTGCCGCTCGGCCGCCGTCCACAACAACATGGCCTCCGCGTACTTCTCGCTGGAGATGAACCGGACGGAGCTGTCCATGCAGCTTGCTGGCAGCCGAGTCGAAGGTGTTCCTCGACCGCATGATCAAGGGCGAGTTGGAGACGCGCGACTGGCAAGCCATCGCCCGCACCCTCGACAAGATCTCGCAGGCGCCGTTGATCGTCGACGACTCGCCCAATATGACGATGGGCGAGATCCGGGCGAAGTCGCGCCGCATGAAGCAGCAGCACGGCATCCAGCTCATCGTCATCGACTACCTCCAGCTGTTGACCTCCGGCGGCAAGGCCGTGGAGTCGCGTCAACAGGAGGTCTCCGAGTTCTCGCGGTCCATCAAGCTGCTGGCCAAGGGGCTGGAGATCCCGATCGTCGCGGTGGCCCAGCTCAACCGCGACTCGGAGAGGCGCAACGACAGGCGCCCTCGGGTCGCAGATCTGCGCGAGTCGGGCTCGCTGGAGCAGGACGCGGACGTCGTCCTGCTCATCCACAGGGACGACATGTTCAGCAAGGATTCGGACAGGCGAGGCCTGGCGGAGATCATCATCGGCAAGCAGCGTTCCGGGCCCACGGGGACCCTCGAGCTGGAATTCCAAGGCCAGTACGCGCGTTTCGCCGAGAGTTTCGACCAGGGGATGTGATTCGCCGGATTGACATGACTTGAAATGAGTTTTGAATCTGTTCGATCTGAGTCAATTCTCATCAACTCAAGTTAATACTATTTGAATATTGCTAACATTATTCGGCGTGGTTTTCGACTGCCGATGCGGGCGGGCGAGGTTGGGCCGGTGATGTGCGATTCCGGACTGATGGTCGGCGTCCGGCGAAGCTCACCTTTTCGTCGATTTCACCGGTCAATCTACCGGTGAAATACGCTTACGACCGAGATTCCACCGGGTACTGCATTGTCTTACCGATTACCGCATTCGATGGTTTGACCAGAAACCGCATTCGATGCGTGCCAAACCCGCTAGACCCCTCAAATCGCACGTGAGCCCGCCAAGGATAGGGCGGTCAGGTGAATGCCGGTTCAGACAGAATCGGCTCAGTAAGTCGGCCCAGCTGAGCGTCAGGCTCAGGCCGAAGCGTAGGCGCCCTGCATGCCCAGTCGAAGGGCGTTCCGGCTGGTACCCGTCCCTTGATCGACGCCGTCACGACGTCTTTGGCGACGCGGACGGCGTCGTGAATCACGCCCTTGGCCCAGCTCGGCCGTGACGGCGGCCGCCAGGGTGCATCCTGCGCCGGACACCCTCTCGTGGCCGACCTTCGGCTCACGGGTGAGACGGTGGCCGCCTCGCCGTCCCACAGGACATCGACGGCGTCGGGGCCGGGAAGTCCACACCGCCTTTGACGAGGACGTGGCGGGCCCTGGGCGCTGATGCGGGCCGCTTCCGTCATCTCCTCGACGGTTTCGAGGCCTGTCGAGACCCGAGAGAGTGCAGGCCTCCGAAGTAGTTGGGCGTGGCGACGGTGGCCTGGGAGAGGATCTTCTCGCGCAGCTGGTCGTCGACTTCCCGGGCGGGGCCGAGATCACCTCCCTTGCAGATAAGGACCGGGTCCACTACGACGTTCTTCCATGCCTGCCGTTTCAGGCCGGCGGCGACGACGTCGATCGTCGCCGCGGTGCCGAGCATGCCGACCTTCACGGTGTCCAGGGGGCGAATGGACGTTGCGGCCTCGATCTGATCGGCGATGAGGCCCGGCGTCAGGAGAACGAAACGGTGTGCCCAGTCGTTCTTCGGGTCCCACCGAGACGACGCACGTGATCGTTCCCGATTCCGAAGACGCCTGAGTTGGTGGAAGGTCTTTGAGGGTCGACTTGGATTCCGGCTCCGCCCGGTCGCTTCGGACCCGGCGATGACATGAGGCGTATGTGACCATGGCTCTCCTCAACAGTGCCCCGGGCTTGCCGGCTGGCTCCGGCGGGGCTGCGCAGCGGCGGCATCGAGGGCGATGCAGTGGGTGTCAATGGCTGATTCTACGGCCAGTGCCGCCTCCGTGCTGCATCGTCTCTCGATGCGAGACGCCCGCTCCCTGACGTGCCACGTCATCGCCTGGATCGCCCGCTCTGGGTTTCAGCGCCTCGACCGGGCCCCGCACAGCCGCAGGCGCGGAGGCCACAGTCGTGCAGCCAGCGACTCGACCTTCAGTGGGCCCCGTTACGAGCCGCCCTCCTATACGAGGCTCTTGAAGTACCGAGCGATCGGCCAGCGTTTGAAGCCCGCGGATTCGTACGTGTGCCTGGAAGCCTCATGGCCGGGGTCGTTGCCCGTCTCCACCATGGCCATCTTCATGCCCGCCGAGCGGATGACGTCGAAAGCGTGGTTGACGAGTTTGCTTCCAATGCCCGGCGCTGGAACGTAGGGGTCGACCGCCAGCACGTAGATCTCGCCCATCTGGTCTTCGGGTGGATGCGCACACACCCACCCCGACGATCTCGTCGATGATCGCCACGGAGACGTTGTGCTGTTCGTCCCTGAGGACGGCGCGCAAGTCGGTCGGCTGGCGAACCTGGCACCCTTTGGGATAGTACGACGCGTACGCGACATCCGGGATGTTCGGCTCGAATCCGTCGAAGACTGGCTTCCACGAACGCCTGGAGAGTTCGAGCAAGGATTTCTCGTACCGTGGATCGTATGGAGCAATGCGTGCCTTGTTCACTGACGATCAATCGTCCTTCGCGGGGTCGGTTGGATAACTGAGCGCGGGGGCGAGATACAACGGTCTACTGGCCCACCCGCTTCATCGTATCCGGATTGTATCCCGTCCGCCCCGCTTCGCCGCGGTCGAGTTCGTCGATCGCCTCCACCTCGGCGATCGTCAGATGTACTTCGGCCGATCGGAGGTTCTCCTCGATGCGGGCGGGACTCGCCGACTTCGGGAAGATCACGTGCCTTGGCCCAGATGCCAGGCGAGGCACAGCCTGCGCGGGAGTGCATCCATGCGCGGCGGCGATGCCGGCCAGAAGCGGCTCTCCGGTGACGACGCCGCGCACAGGGGAGCCCACGCTCGACGACGATGCCGTTCTTCCGGCAGAACTCGGAGACTTCCCGATTGCCGAAATAGGGTGGAGCTCGATCTGGTCGATGGCCGGCACGGTGTCGGAGCCCTCGATGAGCGTTTCAGGTGGTGCTTCTGGAAGTTCGACACGCCGATCGACCGGGCGCGCCGTCGGCCGCGAACTCTTCGAGGACCTTCCACGTCGTCAGGAAATCCCGCCGTACTGGTCGGGCGGGGGCCAGTGGATGAGGAAGAGGTCGACGTAGTCGGTGCCCAGGAGCTTCAGCGAGGCGGCGAAGGACTCTCGCGCGGCGGCGGGTTCGTGATTCGGGTGTCGAGCTTGGTGGTCAGGAAGACGTCCTCGCGCGGAATCCCCGACGCGGCGATCGCCTGGCCGACCTCCGACTCGTTCCCGTACATCTGGGCCGTGTCGATGTGCCTGCATCCTTTGGACAGGGCGAACTCGACGATGCGCGGAGTGTCCTCGCGGCTCCAGCTTGTATGTGCCCCAAGCCGAGCTGCGGAATCGGGTGGCCGGTGTTCAGTGGGATATTCGGAATGCGTGGAAGAGTCATGGTTCCATTCTTCTGTCTCATCATGGGAAGTGACCATCGTCGCCCGAGGCGGACGTCATGCCTGCCCGCGCGGCTGAAGGGCGGCGCGCTCGCGACACCGCCGAGGGCGCCGCGGAGTGGGCGAGCCACGAGACGCCGGCCCTGAGGAAGCAGGCCGAGCATGCTTCCGTAGGGCGACGGCGACGACGATCGCGATCGCCATGTGGCTGAGCTGCCTCGTGTAGAAGGCCCGGACGAGGATGTAGGCGAGATACCCGAGACGACGCCCGACGCTCCCAGCGTCACCGAGTTCGACGCCGCAACGCCCACACGAAGCCCCGAGCCGAGGACCGAAACCAGCGTGACCACGGCGAACGTCTGCGCTCCGGCCATGAGGGACGAGGGCCCGAGGACGAAGGCGGGATCGTGTTGCCGATCAGGTGGGTCCAGCCGTGGTGCAGGACGGGGGCGGAGAAGATCTCCAGCAGCCCCTGCGTCGTGCGCGGGTGGACGCCGAAGCGGTCGAACCAGTGCCGCACCACGTGGTCGACCAGTTCGATTCCCCACAGGGACGGCGACGATCGTCGCCATCGTCGTAGCGGCTTTCTTGAGCGTCATCTGGGTTCCATGCCCCCAGTCTCGCAGACGGCGCAGGTTCCGTGCGCGCGGCTGTTCAGAGCTTCGGGAGGGACTGGAATCGACCGCCAGAAAGTCGCCTACGTCAGTCGCCGCGCTGTCCGCCAGCGATCCGGCGGTAATGGGAACCGAGCGTCCGGCCTTACGACCGGTAGCTCGAACGCGTCACATGCTCCACGACCGCCCGCGACACGGTCGACCACGCGCGAATCGAAGACCCCGGGGATGATGTAGTTCGAGTTGCGTTCGCCGTCGGTGACGACGTCGGCCACCGCCACGGCCGCCGCGCGCAGCATCTCGTCGTCGATGCGCGCGGCGCCCGCGTCCAGCATGCCGCGGAATAGGCCGGGGAAGACGAGGACGTTGTTGATCTGGTTCGGATAGTCCGAGCGCCCGGTGGCCACGATCGCGGCGTGCTTGCTCGGCGTCGCGCGGATCCACTTCGGGGTGGGGTTGGCCATGGCGAAGACGATGGCGCCCTCGGCCATGGTGGACGTCCTCCCCGGTGAGGATATTGCCGGAGGAGACGCCGATGAACACGTCGGCTCCTTCCAGAAAGCTTCCTGCAGGCTCCTTGGGAATCCGCGCGGATTCGTGTTCCGGGCGAGCCAGTTGCGGTGCGGATTGGCCTCCTCGCGGAACGGCCCGACGCGCCCTTGCGGCCGTGAGCCGATGACGTCGCGGGCCCCGTGCAGCAGGAGCAGGCGGATGATGGCCGACCCCGCGGCGCCCACGCCCGAGACGACGATGCGCGCCTCCTCGATGTTCTTGCCCACGACTTTCAAGGCGTTGATCAGGGCCGCGAGGGTGACGATGGCGGTGCCGTGCTGGTCGTCGTGGAAGACGGGGATGTCAGCTCCTCGCGCAGCCTCTCCTCGACATCGAAGCACCGCGGCGCCGCGATGTCCTCGAGGTTGATGCCGCCGTAGACGGGCGCGATGGTCGCTTGACGATCGAGATGATCTCCTCGGTGTCCTTCGTGTCGAGGCATACCGGCCAGGCGTCGACGTTGCCGAAGCGCTTGAAGAGAGCGCCTTGCCTTCCATGACGGGCAGAGCTGCCTCCGGGCCGATGTCGCCCAGGCCGAGCACTGCGGTGCCGTCGGCGACGACGGCACGGTGTTGCGTTTGATCGTGTACTGGCGGGCGAAGGAGCGGTCGCGCGCGATCTTCTTGCACACGCGCGCCACGCCCGGCGTGTAGATCGGGGCGAGATCCTGGCGCGTGCGCAGCGGGTTCTTCAGATCCACTGAGATCTTTCCGCCGGCGTGCGCCTGGAGGGTGGCGTCGGAGACCTCGACGTTGGCTCCCACGAGCATCTCGATGTGATCGCGCACCGCCTGGACGTGTGCCGAGTTGACGCAGTCGCAGGTGAGGTTGACCGTCAGCTGGTTCTCCTGCGATTCGACCGTGTCGATGCCGGTCACCAGTCCGCCCGCGTCGGCCACGGCCTCCACCAGGTGTTGGGTGGCGCGCGGGTGAAGCGGAACGTTCACCTGCAGGTGTCACGGTGTAGCTCAGGACTTGGCATGGCCATGGGAAACCGCCTTCTTCCGGGTCAGAGTGTGTCCGTAGGGACTCGTGCGAAGCCAATGATAGGCCTTCGGCCCGCCGGTATGGGGCCGGTTCCCGAACGGCGTACGCGCAGTCGCGCATGCGTTGTTCTCCTCGGCCGTGCGGCCGGGTACATTGGACTCATGTACGACGCGACGTTCCGGATCCCCGGCCACCATGGTCGACACAGGCTCGAGGCTCGACCGCTTCGGCGCGTTCGACCGCCTGACGGCCCGGCAGCACGGCGTCGCAGCCCGCGCCGGCAGCGCCTGGGGCGGCGGGTTCGAGGCGCCCGGAGCCCGCAGGAGGGCACCGGACGGAAGGAAACCGCGGCCGCCCCGACGCGGATCGAAATCTTCGCCCGCGAGACTACATACGCGAAGGCAGGGGAAGACCGGCCCCGCCTCGTCTACTTCCAAGGTGGGCCCGGCTTCCCGCGCGAGGATGGCCCCATCGGCTCTTGGCTGTCCACGGCGCTCGACCACTATCGGGTCGTCCTGCTCGACGAACGCGGCACCGGTTCGTCGCACCCGCTCGACGCCCAGGCCGTCACCGACGTCGGCGGCCCCGGGGCGCAGAGCCGCGTACCTCTCCTGCTTCCGACAGGATTCGATCGTCGCCGACGCCGAGACCTCCGCCGGGCTCTCCAGGACGAGCCGTGGAGCGCCCTCGGCCAGAGCTTCGGCGGCTTCGCCGTGAACGGCCTACCTCTCCCAGGCGCCCGCGGGACTGTCCGAAGCTTTCATCACGGCCGGCCTCCCCTCCGTCGTCGACCACGCCGACGCCGTCTACCAGCTCACCTACGTCGAAACCGACAAGCGCAACCGCGAATTCTTCGCCCGTCACCCGGGCGACGAGGCGACTCGCGTGGTCGATCGCGCGCCACCTGGCCGACGTCGAGGAGACGCTGCCCACGGGCGAGCGCCTGACACCGGGGCGATTCCGGCAGATCGGCGGCGTCCTGGGCGAAGCTACGGGCTCGAACGCCTGCACTTCCTCCTGGAGGACGCCTTCCGGACCAAGCGGGGGAGCCGCCGCCTGCGGCCCCAATTCCTGGCGAGGATCGGCGCAGAGGTCTCGCTGAGGCCCTCGCCGCTGTACGGCGTCATGCACGAGGCGATCTACGCTCAGGCCTCCACGGGGGCGACGGCGTGGAGCGCCCACCGCGTCCGCGGCGAATTCCTCAATTCCGCCTGCCCGACCTCGCCCGAAGGCGGAGCCGGCGAAGCGCGCTGGAGGCCGGGGTCACGGCTTCAGATTCACCGGAGAGCACATGTACCCGTGGCAGATGCGCGAAGACCCCGCCCTGGCGCCGATGGCCGATGCAGCCGACCTCCTCGCCGCCGACGCCGCCCTGCCCGAGCTCTACAGCGCCGAGGCGCTCGCGGCCAATACAGTGCCCTCGGCGGCGTGGATCTACACCCCGACATGTTCGTGCCGCACTCGCTGTCCGAGCGGACGGCGGGAATTGGCGGGGATCGAACGGATCGTCTCCACGGAATTCCACCACGACGCACTGCATTCGGGAGGCCCGAAGATGATCGAGAAGCTCATAGCCGCGGTGCGGTGAGGCCATGCGGCGCGAACCGGGGAATCCATGAACGCCACGCCTGTCCCGGCCGGCCCGGCGGCTCCGCCCAACCCGGCGGTGCCTGGGAATGCCGGCCGTCCGCCGGCGAGTGGCCGCGAAGGAGCTGGCTGCCGGGGCGGCCCGACGTTCCGGCTGATCGACCGGTTCGGCCGGACGGCGGTGGACCTGCGCGTCTCGCTCACCGACAGGTGCAATCTCCAGTGCCGGTACTGCATGCCCGCCGAGGGGATTGAGCCGATGCCCGGGGAGAGAATCCTCACCGATGAAGAGGTCGTCCGGCTCGTACGCATCGGCGTCCAGGAGCTGGGCGTCCGCGAGGTGCGGTTCACGGGAGGCGAACCCCTCCTGCGCAAGGGCCTGGAAGGAATCGTCGCGGCGACCTCACGGCTGACGACGTGGAACGGCGCGCCGTGGAGACCTCGCTCACGACGAACGGGCTCGAGCTCGTCCACCGCGCGACCGGGCTCAGGCGGCCGGGCTCGACCGGGTCAACGTCTCCATGGACTCGGCCGACAGGCGAACCTACGCCATGCTCACGCGCCGCGACAGGTACGGCGACGCCGTCGCCGGCGCACGCGCGCCGCCGCGCGAGCGGGACTGCTTCCCGTCAAGGTCAACGCCGTGCTCATGCCGGGGGTCAACGACCGCCAGCGCCCGACCTCCTCCTCAGTCGCTCCTTGCCGGCTACAGGCTGCGCTTCATCGAGCGCATGCCGCTCGGCCCGCCGGGTACGTGGAGGGCCCAGGACGTCGTCACCGCCGACGAGATCCTGGGCATGCTCCGCCGGCATTTCGACCTCGCCCTCCGCCCCGCGGAGGAACGCGCGCACATCCCCGGCGCAGGAGTGGGACGTGGCACCCGGCCGGGCCCTCGGAGTGGAGCATCCGGGCGGCAGCGTCGGGGTCATCGCATCCGTCACCCGACCCTTCGCGGGGACTGCGACCGCACCCGCCTGACCGCCGACGGGCAGATCCGCGCCTGCCTGTTCGCCGCGGCGGAGACAGACCTGCGCGGGCTGCTGCGGTCGGGCTGCTCGGACGAGGAGATAGCCCATGCGTGGCGTCTCGCCATGTGGGGCAAACAGGCCGGGCACGAGAACCGACGACGGCTTCCTCCACCCCACCCGGCCCATGAGGCGCGATCGGAGGATGAGGATGGCCGCGGGGTGAGGACGGTCGCGAGGCGCCGCCGCGCAGTTCGGCTGAGGGAGTCGATCCGGCCGGGGACGACGGAAGGAACCGGGAAGAGGGCGAAGAGCCGAACGGTCGGGATGAGAAGGGCCATGTAGCCGGAAAGAGAGGAAGTCGCCCTATGAGCGTTGTGAAGAGGACCACGCCTGCCCGGACGTGACCGTGAACCTGCGGTACTTCGCCGCGGTCGCCGAAGCGGCGGGCACTCGCGGGGAGACGGTCGAGCTTCCCGCGGGGACGACCGCCGGGGACCTGCAGGATGCGCTGAACGCCCGGCACGGCGAGGCCTTCGCCCGGCAGCTCGCCGTCAGCGCCTTCCTCGTCGATGGCGTCCGTTGGCCCGGCGAAGGCCTCCCCTCGTCAGGCTGGTGCGCGTGGACGTGCTTCCGCCGTTCGCGGGCGGGTGATCTGGAATAGCGCCCCGTCTGGAACCGGGGAGTCTGGCAGCCTGAGCGCGACGCCGTCCGGCGGGCGCGCTTCGGCCGTTCGCGGAAGGAGCCGTTGCCGTGCGGAGCACGAACGGGACAGCCTCCGCCGGTCGCGGATGGGGTGAAGGTTCGCCCGGTCGCGGCGCGGTCGGACCGGTGATGTTCGTATGTACAAACATCTAGCTTGCTCCAGCCCACTCCGGCGCGGTCGCAGGAGCGGTCAGACGGCTCCCGTCCACTCGGACGTGCCGTCGGCGAAGAACTGGCGTTTCCACACGGGAAGCTGGAGTTTCACCTTCTCGACGACGTCTTCGAGCACCGGAGGGCCTCCTTGCGGTGCGCCGCCGAGACCGCGGCGCCGAGCGCCACGTCCCCGACCTCCGCGTGGCCGGTCCGGTGCAGCACGGCTGTCCGGGACGCTCCCGATCCCCGGGCGGCGTCCTCGGCGATGCGCCGGACGACCGCGTCGGCGTCGGGTGCGCCTCGTAGTCGATGGCGACGACGGCCCGGCCTTCGTCGTGGTCGCGGACCTGCCCGCGGAACGTGACGATCGCGCCCGCGGCGGGGTGCCCACCAGTTCGGCGAGGCGGCCGACGTCGACGGCCTGGCGGCTGACGCCCGCCAGGACGACGGCCGCATCCCGCCGTCCGATTCGCCGCGATTCTGAACCCGGCGGGTTGCGGCCTCGTGCGGCGTGAAGGCGAGCGGGTGGTCGGAGTCGTCGAGCTGTTCGATGATGTGGGCCAGTCGCGGGCCGAGCGGCGCCGACGGCGTCGCGCACGCCTCCGACCGACCGGCGCGTTCAGGGACGAAGGCCCGCGAGCCCCGGTGCTCGACGATCCCGCCAGCCCCGGGAGAGCGCCGCGCTGGGCACGCGCGGATTGTCCGCAGGAGGTTCTCGATCCCCGGTATCCTCCGGGAGATGAGGGGAGCGGTCGCCTCCGGGGTGAGGTCGCGGCTCGTGATGCCGGTGCCGCCGGCAGTGACGATCACCTAGGCGCCGTTCTCGACCGCCGCCAGGATCGCGCCCTGGACGCTGTCGATGCCGTCGGGGGACGACGGCCGGCCAGTGACGGATCCGAATTTGCCGAACAGGTCGGCTGCCAGGGGCCCCGACAGGTCCTCGCGCGCGCCCCTGCGCGCAGCGGTCCGAGACGGTGATGACGGCTATGGTCAGCGGCATGGACGCCAGTCTAGCCCGGTCTGTCGGTTCTCCCCGGGCTGCATTCGGGCGGCGCGCCGGCCGGAGACCACGCGGATCCCAGTGCGCGCCGGAGCGTCGCACGCCGGTCGGACGCCGGCGTCGAATGGCGCCCGCACGCCAGTTCCTCCCAGTCACCAGCCGCCCCAGCCCGGGGCCGGCCGATGTCGAGGTGGCAGCGCTTTGTAGGCCTGGCACAGTCCTCCCGGCCCCGGGGATCGGCCGGCAGTCAGGCGAGCTGTTCGGCAATCGTCGTCGCCCGGGCGAGGCCCGCCGTCGTCGCGGCGATGCGAAGCGCGTCCATGACGCCTTCCTTCGAGATGCCGGCCTTCAGGCGAGTCCTCGGCGTGCGCGGCGGTGCAGAACTCGCAGTGCCCGATGGCTGAGACCGCGAAGGACCACAGATCGAAAATCCGCCTTGTCCACGCCGGGGTTGGCGATGACGTTCATGCGCAGGCCCGCGCGTTCGTTCGCGAAGTCGTCTCCCATGTTCCCCTTGGCCGAGTAGAAGACGTTGTTCATCCCCGATGACGGCCGCGGCGGCGAGCGCCGCGGCGTACGCCCCTCGGACAGGTCGCCCGCCTCCTCGGAGATCTCGCGCAACACGGTGGCCGAGCCGGTCGCGGCAGCGCAGGCCAGGAAGGTCCCCATTTCTTCTGCTCGTCGAGGGTTCGTGGAGCGCGCCAGGAGCCGAGGTTCAGCTTCAAGTCCTTGGCGTAGCCGGAGACGGCGTTCTTCAGGGATTCCGATGCTCATTTCAGGGTCTCCGATCTTTTCGGCGACGTCGATGGTCGGGTCGTTCTTCCTCCAGTTGCACGCGCACAGCCTCGTCGGACTGGAGCGCGTCGATGACGCGGAGGACGTCGTCGACGTTCCGGCCGACCGAGTCCGGGTGATCGAGACGTGCTGGATGACGTTGCCGGGGTCGATCACGAAGGTCGCTCGGTCGGCGGTGCCGTCGGCTCGCTTGACGCCGCAGGCGACCGAGGTCCCGGTTGGTGTCGGCGAGCATGGGGAAGGGACGGTCTTCAGATCCTCGTTCTGGGCGCGCCACTGGAAATGGCGAATTCGTTGTCCCCGGAGACTCCGAGGATCTGCACGTCGCGGTCCTCAGATTCGCCGCTGAGCCTGCCGAAGGCGGCGATCTCCGTGGGGCAGACGAAGGTGAAGTCCTCGGGCCAGAAGAAGACGACGCCATTTGCCGGGGTGGCTCTCTTCGGTGATCTCCTCGAAGTAGTCGTCCGGCTGGGCGACGCCCGTAACGCGCAGATCGCCGCCGCTTCAGAGCCGTGAGTCGGTAGGCGGGGAATTCGATCGCCGATGGTCAGAACCGCATGCGTCTCCTTTGTTCGTGTCCGGTGGGTGAGCGATTCGCTAATCTGGTTATTCCAGTCTATATGGTTTTCGGGATCTGGGCGATGTGACGTCCCTCGCGGGGATGCCACCGGAGCCCCGGGACCATGGGCAGGAGCAGAAGCCCGATCGACGTCCCTCGCGGGGAGGCCACCGGCCGCCGGCCGCCCGGCTACGATGAATGCCATGGACCTCGCACCGATCGTCCGCGCGGCCGGGGGCTTTCGGCCGTGCAGCGAGCGCGCTATTCACGCCAGATCCTCCTCAACGGCTTCGGCGAGGAGGCTCAGCCCGCCTGCTCGCCTCGCGCGTGCTCGTCGTCGGGGCGGGGGCCTCGGTTCGCCCGCCCTCCTCTGTTGGCGGCCGCGGGCGTGGGCGCGATCGGGATCGTCGACGACGACGCCGTCGCCCTGTCCAACCTCCACCGGCAGGTGATCCAGCTGCTCGTCCGGCGTCGGCGCGGCGAGACGGCCTGCGCTGCTGCGCACATCCGGGCGCTCAGCGGACGTGACCGTCGTCGAGCACCGGGAGCGGCTCACCGAGGGCCAATGTGCGGCGGATCATGGAGGGCTACGACGTCGTCCTGGACGGCGCGGACAATTTCCCCACCCGCTACGTCGTCGACGCGGCGTGCTCGGATCTGTCCGTCCCCGAGGTCTGGGGCTCGGTCCTCCGCTACGCCGCCCAGGTCTGCGTGTTCTGGACCGGTCGCAGGCGCGCGCCGCAGGCGTGCCCGACCGGCGTGTGCCTGCGCGACCTCTTCCCCAGCCCGCCCCCGCCCGGCTCGGCCCCGCCTGCGACCAGGCGGGCGTCATCAGACCCCTGTGCGGCCAGGCCGGCGCGATCATGGCAGGCGAGGCGGTCAAGCTCATCACGGGCGTGGGCGCCCCTCTTCTCGGACGGGTCCTCGTCATGGATATGCTGGAGCCGCGGTGCGAGACGGTCCCGCTGGCCGCCGATCCGAATCGGCCGGCACCGCTGAGAGGAGGGCATTGTCCGACGAGTGTCCGGCCCGCCCGGCCGTTCCCGAAATCGACGTCCGCGAACTCGCCGAGATCCTCGGCCGCGCCCGCCCCGACGGCGACGCGCCGCACGCAAGCGGAGCGGGAAGCGGACAGCCCGGGCCGGGCGCCGCGATCCTCCTCGACGTGCGCGAACCGCGCGAGCGGGAAATCTGCGCGATCGCGGGCTCCCTCCACATTCCGCTCGCCGAGGTCCTCGCCGACCCCGCGGGGATCGCCGACCGCTTGAGCCTGGGCGGCGGCACGGTCTACGTGCACTGCCTGGGCGGCGGCCGTTCGCTCAAGGCCGCCCAGGCGCTCGCCGCCTCCGGCGTCCACGCCGTCAACGTGGCCGGAGGCATCAAGGCATGGTGGACGCAGATCGACCCGTCCATGCCTCGGTATTGATTCCGCATTCCTTGCGCAGCGGTCAGTCCTCGCGCAGCGTTGCGATTCCGTCGAGGACGAGGGCGAGTTTCCTGCCGAACCAGTCACGTGGGTGCATCCGCGTACGTCCCTCAGTTCTGCGCGGACGGCCCGCGAGAAGGCGTCCTGACAGTTCGAGGAATCGGTCGGAGGCTCCGAGAAGTCGGTGTGGCGGGGTGAGACGCCGGACTGGTCGGACTGCTGCCGCTGGGGTTCGGCCTGTCCTCCGAGGAGTCGGGTGGAGCCCAGCGTACGAGGATCCGATCGCGTGGGCCGTGTCTCGCCCGTCTTCCAGCCGTCTGCATGAGGTTCTCCACGCCGTGGCGGTGGTCCACCGCGAGATCGATCACTGTGTCGACGGCCAGAACGGCGTCGGGAACGGTGAATCCTGGCCGGCGAGGATCGAAGCGAGATCCACGTAGAGATCGGCCATGCGCGCGGGAAGAGCGGCGGTGTACAACTCGGTGGCAGCGCCAGGATGCTCTGCGAGCAGATCCCACACCGCGGTGGCGTATTCATCCAGGAGGTCCGCCACGGCAGGGTTCCGGTCCGGCCATGCGTCCTCGCGAGCACGCGCTCCCAGGCCATTCCCAGGAGCTCGGCGCGTCGCCGCAGTGCCGGTGAGACCGTCATCGTCGTGACTCCCAGCCGCTGAGCCACCTCAGGGATGGTGATCCCAGCGAAAGCCGTGGGAGAGGACGGCGTCCACGATCTGGTCGCGGTGATTTTCGGAGGGCGGCCACGGCGGGGACGAGTTGCTCCGGCCCGGTGGGGGTTTCGGCTTTGGGCACGGAATGCGCTGGCGCAGTCTCCTGCTTCGATGCGGATGCATAGCGCCTGCTGGGAGGGCTTTCTCCGGTGGAGCCCTCTACTCCTGCAGCTCGGTTGCGCGGTTTTCCGTGCATGGGACCAGCCCTAGCGATGGAAAGCGTCACGCTGGGGAACCCCAGCAGTGCGAACTTCCGCGGGAGAGTCTTGACCTATTTATGTTATATACATAACATAAAATGAAAGCGGTGGTGGGCCACCGCTTTCAGCCGCTATGGGACTGATCGTCGGATGGCGAGTCAGGTTAGGAGTGTGAGTCGTGAGCAAGGATTCGAACGGTCCGGGCAGTTCAGGTCGGTCGGAGGTCTCCAAGCTGCTGGCACCCGTTCGGGGCCGTATCCGAATGTCCGTCGCATTGCAGGTGCTGGGCTCGGCGCTGCTGCTCTCTCCCGTGATCACCGGAGTGGAGCTGGCGCGGACGCTGTTGAAGGATCCGGGCGATGAGCGGGCGCGAACGGTGCTCATGGCGGGCTCCGCCCTGCTCGCCGTCGGAATCGCATGCCAGGGGCTCGCCGATCTGGTGGCGCATCTGGCGGACAACTCGTTCACGCTGTGGCTGCGGCGCCGCCTGGTGGGGCGGCTCGGCCAGGCGCCGCTGGCGTGGTTCACGGACACCACGGCGGGCGAGGTCAAGCAGGGCGCCCAAGACGACGTGAAGGCCGTGCACCATCTCATCGCGCATTCCTACACGAGATCACCGCCGCCGCGGTCACGCCGATCGCCGTCTACGTCTACCTGTTCGTCGTGGATTGGCGGCTGGCGTCAGCCATGCTCGCGCCGCTGGCGGTCTTCGCTGCTATACATGCGGATGATGCGCGGCGGGATGGAGAAGATGGAGGAATACGGCCGGGTGCTGGCCGACGTCAATTCCTCGGTTGTGGAGTTCACCGACGGCATCGGCGTCGTCGAAAGGCCTTCGGCGAGACGGGACGGGCTTCGAAGGCGTTCCGGTCCGCGGTCGAGAGGTTCGACCTTCTTCCTGGGATGGGCGGGGCCGATGATCCGCCCTGAGACGGTCGCCAACCAGGGTGATCGGCCCGATCGCCCTGCTGGCGCTCAGCCTGGGCACGGGAACCTGGTTCGTCTGGTTGGGGTGGAGCGATCCGGTCTCCGTGCTGGCCTTCGCACTCGTGGGCTTGGGTCTGTCGGCTCCCATCAGCGCGCTGATGGCGAGCCTGCAGGCGACGCAGGCCAGCCAGGGAGCGCGTCCCGCCTCTCGGCGCTGCTGGAGACCCCGCGGATGCCGGTCTCGTCCGATCCGAAGAGGCCTTCGGGCACCCGGCTCGAACTCGGGGCGTGAGATTCGGCTACGAGAAGGACACCCCGATCCTGGACGGAATCGACTGGAGTTTCTCTCCGGGCACGGTGACGGCGCGATCGTGGGCGAGTCCGGATCGGGCAAGTCCACTCTGGCGAGGTTGCTGCTGCGCTACGCGGACCCTCGATGCCGGAACGGTCGCTCTGGGGGACGTGCCGCTCAGCGAGATCGATCCGAGCGTTCTCTACTCCGCGATCGGGGCCGTCTTCCAGGATACGCGGCTGTTGCGAACGTCGATCGCCGCGAACATCGCCCTGGCCGACCCGGATGCGGACCGTTCGCGGATCCGAGCCGCTGCGAAGGCCGCGCACATCCATGAGCGCATCGAGGCTCTGCCGCGCGGCTACGACTCGGTGTACGGGCAGGATGCGAACCTGTCCGGTGGACAGGCGCAGCGAGGTGTGCATCGCCCGCACGCTGCTGCTGGATCGCGTGCTGGTGTTGGACGAACCGACCGCCTCGGCCGACGCCGAGTCCGAGCACGCCATCCAGCTCGCCTGGCCTCGCTGCTCACCCGAGCGGACGATCGTCGTCATCGCCCGGCTGTCCACCGCCGTCGGCGCCGACCAGATCCTGGTGTTGGACGGCGGACGCATCGTCGAACACGGCGCCCACGCCGATCTCCTCGACGCCGACGGCGTGTACCGGAGACTGTGGAACGCCCAGGACACCGCTACGACAGGAGGATTGCCATGATCGCCCGACTGACCGCCTACCTCGGCCGCGAGAAGGCGCATCTGATCCGCTCCTATCTGAGGTGGATGGCGGTGGCCAGCATCCTCCAAGGCGCCGCATTCGGTGTGAGTATCCTGGTTCTGCGAGATCTGTTGGATGGGAACACGACCGGCGCCGCGCGGTGGCTAGCCGCCCTCGGCGGGCTTTCGATCGGATATTGGCTGGCCGACTATCGCGGCATTCGGCGCGGATTCGACATGGCCATCGAACTGCTGACGACGCTGGACCAACGGATCGGCGACCACATAGCCACCTTGCCCCTGGGCTGGTTCACTCCCGCCAACACCAGCCGGCTCGGCCAGGTCCTGAGCACGGGCGTGATGGACATGCTCGCCCCTGCCGGCCCGGCAGCTGACTCCCCTCATCCGCGCAGTCATCCACCGGCGACCCTGTTGGTGGTCCTGGTGTGCGTGGATCCGCAGCTCGCCGCCATCGCGGCTGGATGCATGGCTGCGATGGGGGCAGTGTACTGGCTGTCGGGGAGGTCGGCCGCCGCACCGACGAAGCCGTCGACGCCGCGATCTCCGAGTCCAGCGATCGAATAGATGGAGTTCGCCCACCGCTCAGCCGGTACTGCGGACCATGGACCGGGCGGGGCCAGCCGGTCCCTCGTCGACGCCGCCCTGGCCGAGCAGCACTCGCGTGAGCGCGCCAGCTCTGGTGGGTGATCCCGCCCCTGCAGCCGGCGGCGTGGTGATGCAGATCGCCTTCCTGGCGATTCTGACGGCCTGCTCTCCCTGGCGACCCGCGCGTTGACCCGGCCACGGTGATAACGCTCGTCGCCGTGCTGCCCGTGGCCAACAGGGCTCATCGCCCGCTCGGCGATGTCGCCAACTACGCCGTCGGCATTCGAGATGGCCCGCGGGGAGATAGACGCGATAGACGGCATCCTGGCCGCCGAACCGCTTCCCGAACCAGCCCATCCGCGCGTCCCGGAAGAGCCTCGCATCGACGTGGACCGCCTCGTGTTCGGCTACGGGACCGGGGGCACCGTGATCGACGGTGAGCTTCGAGGTCCCGGCCGGCTCGCTCACCGCGGTCGTCGGACCCTCGGGGAAGCGGCAAAAAGCACCCTGATCCGTCTGCTGGCGCGGTTCTACGACCCCGCCGGCGGTGCGGTGAGGATCGGCGGCGTCGACCTGCGCGACATGGACGGCCGAACGCTGCACTCCCTGCTGGCCCCGGCCTTCCAGGATTCCTACCTGTTCAGCGGCACCGTCGAGGAGAACGTCAGGATCGCTCGTCCCAGCGCCTCGCAGGCCGACCTCGACCGCGCCGCCGAGCTCGCTCGGCTCGACGACGCCTTGGCCGACCTTCCGCGAGGATGGGCCACGCCGGTCGGGGAAGGGGCGCGCGGCTGTCAGGAGGCCAGCGTCAACGCGTCGCGCTGGCCCGCGCGCTGCTGAAAGAGGCGCCGATCCTTCTGCTCGACGAAGCCACCGGATCGCTCGACGCGGAGAACCAATCGGCGGTTTCGGAGACGATCACCGGTCTGAAAGGCCGGCGGACGATCGTGGTGATCGCCCACCAGCGACCACCATCACCGCTGCTGACCGAGATCCTCTTCGTCGAGGAGGGGCACATCGCCGAAAGCGGCACTCACGCCGGGCTTCTGGCTGCAGGGGACGGTACGCCGAGCATTGGCGGCTTCTGACCACCGCAGCGAGCTGGCGTCTGACGCGGGAGTGAGTAGGCCCAGGAGGCGAAATCCGACTGTGACAAGGCGAGTCGCCGAAGCCTGACCGGACGCGAAGGCGGCGAAGAAGGCGAGGTCTGGGCACGAGGCGGCCTTCGGTTCCGTGAGAGCGGTATTTTCGGTTTCGACAGGGAGGGGCGGAATGACGTCCGCCCTCCCAGCGCCTTCACTCCCGCCTATGGAGCGGAGCGAAGGCGCATGCCGCGCACGCGCGGCCTTGTTCCACATCTATTTAGACGGGAACAATGCGCAAGCCATAGCGGCCACCATAGTAATCGTTCAACGGCCCCGCCAGCCGCCACGGGTGGCTTCGCTGTAGTCAGCGATCTTCTCAATCGCGGGAGCAGTGTATATTGCCATTAGATTTCACTCCTTTGGTTTTTATACTCGAAAGATGATTCGAGTTGGAATCACCGTGCGAACGCTGGGCTATGCCGACGAGGAAAAAGATAGTGAATGTTTCAATGATTTTCCCGAAGGTGACTCGGCTGCGCTCCTGGCCTCGCACGGTGCGAGCTTACCTTGGACATCCCGACTGTTCAATGACATCCGTCAAGAGTTTCACGATGAAAACGGATAAAGGTACCCGTTGACAAAATCCGAGTTTCGATGGCTTCACTGTTGAAATTCTGGGAAAAGCCGTGCGTTTGCGGGCATTCCGTACTTGGAGGACGATACCTCCGATGGAAGGGAATCAGGGGAACCTTCGTGAGACGTATGTCTCGTGGGGAGTGGCGGAAGGTTTTCTGTCACTCCCCCGAGGTTTTCCTCGATCTTAATGGAATAAAAATGAAATAAAACAACCGTTGATTGCATATCCAACGGTTTATTTACATTGATGCGTTAGAGGGTAGGCGCGTCCATCCATACCAGGCCCCATAGTAATCGCGCACACGCCTATAGCGGAGCCTCGAGTGACTTTTGCTGTAGTCGGCGATCTTCTCAATCGCGGGAGCGAGTGTATTCTGCCATTTAGGTTCACTCCTTCGTTTTATACTGGATTGCAATTCGGAGGATCAATTCGTGCAGTTAAAAAGCCACCGTCAAAGCAAAAGTGCTTCGCTGAAAGACTTTTTCGATGGTGATTCGGCCGCATTTCGCTGCACGCCGCGATTCTACTCGAGCCGATCCCCGAGTCAACGAAATCACCCAGAAATCAGGCCGAAAACGCGCTGCTCGTTAGAACGCGTACCGCATGATCGCTTCGATCCAGTAGAACATAGAACTTGCATAGAGTTTACAACGGTTTCCCTTTGTTTGCAGTCGGCTAAGCGGTTGGAGACGTGGTCGCGGGGGTGTTTGTGGGAGAAGTGGCATCGGGTAGCTTTCCTGTGGGGTTGGGCTGGGGAGGGGTGTCGCGCTTCCGTCGCTTGGACGACACCCTGAAATATAGTAGATCCCCGTGTGGCTTTTCGGAGACTATCGCGGTGACGTAACCACCGTCTTTTTGTTCAGCCAAAACAGTGTGACATCTCCATTCTCATATTGGCGTTTGGTCCTCTTAGAAAAAGCCTGCGGGGACTAGGAACTCATCGCCTGCTTTAATGACCCCATTGACGTCTATCGGCTTTCCAAATATATTGGGGCTCCAATAATCATAACCATCATTATTCTCTCCACATGGTCCACCCTGTTCACCCCTCTAAAGATGAGTTCGCCTGCACCGGCCTGAGAAATATAGGCCAGAAACTTTTTCGATCATGGGTACAGTATCACGTTTATACGCCTCAATAGTCTGGCGTTTTTCGAAGGGCGTCGACCTGTACCAGAAGTGCTTGTGCTTCCCTTTCACCGTGGACAGGCATGAGGTCAGGGCCAGGCATGTCGCTAGGGCATGCATATGTGGTGGTTTAAACGTACACGAGTACGCCATCGTAAAACAGACATTTCGCTGGTTTCCAGCTATTCGTCTCCTAGGAAGGAGACTGAGTGTCTGTAGCGTTTGTGCGCTTGGCGGGGCTGTGCCCGGGGTGAGGTTCGGGCGCGGTCCATCTCTCAGTCGAGGGTCCGGACTGGGCGGGGCGTGGTGCTTCCGTCAGTGGGGCGACAACCGGAAACGTAGTGGATACCAGTAGTCCCGAAAGCAGTGGCGGTATTGGCGGTTATGATTACAGATACAAAACCACCATCTCCAACATTGTACCATGACAAGGCAACGTCACCGTTATCATATTTTTTAACGACTTTTTTAGTGAAACCCGCCGGGACGAGGATCTGGTCGCCGTATTTGATGGCGATGGCCGCATCGATGTTCCGGCCCCGACCACCCGAATTCCAATATTCCCTGCCAACATTGTTTTTCCCACACGATTGATCACCTACATCCTCGTCACGTTTGAAGACTCCGGCGCCGGCCTGGCTGAGCTGGGTCTGGAACCTCTCAATGGCCGGGAGTGTATCGCGTTTATAGGCCTCCAAGGTCTGGCGTTTCTCGAAGGGTGCCGACCCGTACCAGAAGTGCTTGTGCTTTTCCCCTTTCACCGTGGACAGGCATGAGGTCAGGGCCAGGCATGTCGCCAAAATGCATATATGACAGTTTAACCATATTGCCTTTGCAATTTTCGTAAACAATAATGTTACGTATGTGAATGTTCGAGTTTCGAATGATCATTCTCTAGTAACCGAACTATTCGCTTGATGTACTGTTAGGATCGGCTGTTTTTATAGGGCGAATCCGGGGCATCGGGCAGCTTTCCGTGGGGGTTAGGGCTGGGGAGGGTGTCGCGCTTCCGTCGCTTGGACGACACCCTGAAATATAGTAGATCCCGTGTGGCTTTTCGGGAGACTATCGCGGTGACGTAACCACCGTCCTTTTTATTCAGCCAAAACAGTGTGACATCTCCATTCTCATATTGGCGTTTGGTCCTCTAGAAAAAGCCTGCTGGGACCAGGAACTCATCGCCCTGCTTTAATGACCTCATTGACGTCAATCGGCTTTTCCAGATATGTTCGGCTCAATAGTCATACCCATGTCGTCTTCGCCGCACCGGCTTTCTTCGGTTCCTCCTCGAAGATGAGTTCGCCGGCGCCGGCCCGCGAGATGCGAGTCAGAAACTTCTCATCGCGGGAATGGTATCGCGTTTATAGGCCTCCAGAGTCTGGCGTTTCTCGAAGGGCGCTGACCCGTACCAGAAGTGCTTTGTGCTTCTCCCTTCACCGTGGACAGGCATGAGGTCAGGGCCAGGCACACCGATAGGGCGCACAGGCGGTAGCGCAGTCTCATCATTTCTCCTTTGACTGGAACGTTGACGACGACTCGGGAGATGTCCTCTGAGGGATTCGGTGCCCTCTTCCAGGTACTCCGAGTGACGGGCGAAAGGATCCGTCGTCCCCTTAACCGCGTAACGAGACGTCACACCTGAGTTTGAAACGTAAACTTTGATGATCGAGTCGTTGTCGGGTTGTTGGCCAGATGCTGATCCCTTCATCTTCATCGGGTCCTTGCCGAAGGTCCCATCGGGCCCGATCCCCTGCACGGCGTCATTGGTGTTCACACCGACACATACGCCCGCCCCGGTCCAGATTGTACTCCGCGCATCCTTCACCCCGACCCCTGGGGACCCATACATAACCAGATTATCGAGAACGCCCTTGCGGATCATTTTGGCGACCTTACCCGCCGTCGTCGACCCATAGGAATGCCCCAACAAAAGACGTATGCGCACGCCCAGCCCCCGACGCCTGACGAGAAGCATGCAACCCTCCAGAGCTGACCCGATCTCATGCGACGCCTTCGTCGCATACTTCGAGGACATCACCCGCTCGCCCTGCGGCGTATCATACATCCACGCAATCGTCGCCACATCTTCCGGGTGTGTTTTTACCCTTTAGCGACAGCATGCTTTCGAACAAGCTCTGCGTTTTTCACGTGGTCTTTTATGTCCTCGGAAGGAACATTGTCCATGCCGGGAATGACGGTGCTGACATGCTTGGCATGGTCGACGTCACCAGTCGATATGGCGACCTTGACGCGGTCGTCCTTCTTCGAGATCATCCATGTAAACAAGACCACGCCTAGCAATCTTCGGATCCTTCTGCCTTTTCTTGTCATTCTCCTCCAGGTCTCCTGGACGGCTTTTGAGATCGGCGAGAGCTCTTCTTCGCCCATTCCAAGCTTTTTAGGCGATGCGCTAGGATTCGGTGTGTTTTCCGGAAGCGTTGGGATCGTTTTGTTCTTTGAGTTTAGCCCGTAAAGTCCGGACTTCCGCGTCAGTCTGCGAGATCTTCCGCCGCAGCAGGATGCGGTTGGCCTGGTCGCGGGAGGCCATGTCCACACCGTTGAGATTGCCGATCATCTCCGGATGATGGGCGATCAGATCCTGCTTCTCCGCCGCAGACAACGCCTTTCCACCACACGGCCACCTCCGTGGCCGACCACTCCGCTTGAGGGAAATTATACACACCCGACTAGCCGACTTATGCGTCTCAGGAGAGGGCATACCGGTTCATCGCCACCGCCTGCATGCGCGCATGGTACCGGCGATCCACCGCCCCGGCATAGGTCAAAACCTCGGAGACCTTGCCGGCCAGCTTCTTTCTCATCATCACCACTGGCATCCTTGCCCGGCTGCGATTCCACGCCCCGTCCTTGCGGATGCGCAGCTTGTGCGTCTCAGCGTACTGTTCGCACTCCAGAATCCTGGTCTGAACAGACCACACCCCGTCACACGCCTGCGAGGTGGCCATCATCAACCCGACAACTTGTTCACGCACACGTCGATCGCCGCCAGCTTCCTGCGCAACGAGGCCCGAATGGCCTCCACCCCGCACCCGAGGAAGCCAGCTTGCTCATCGCCACCCTCAGCGTCAGACGCCCCTGAAGCCACTTAGCCCGCTCAGCGCGCAGCCGCTCAGCCTGGCTCTCCAGATAGGACGACTTCCAATCCTTGACATCCGACCACGACAACCCCATCACCGATCACCCCCGCCATGAACGAGACGCCCACCGCGCCGATCCACCCTCGGCACGCCGGTGCCGGCCTCTGAAGCCGGATCCCGCGACAGACGCCTCCACGCCGCCGCCGTATGCTCATCGGCATGGTGATACGTCATCGCGATGGTCATCACATCGCTCTCCATCTCCGTCAACGTGGCAGCCACCTTCTTGCATTCCTGGTCTAGAGCCGCGCCGTAGTCGCCGGCATGCACTTTCGACCCGGACCCCGGCATGCCCACCGTCGCCTCACGCAATATCGTCTCGCCGTCCACCGAATTCAACCGTTCCCTGGAATACACCGTCTAGCGAAGGACTCAAATCCCTCTCACAATGTGGATTTCACTCACGATTCCTCCCTGGCGTCAAGACTGGCGCGACAGTGAGATAAGGCTACAACCGATGTGACGGGGTTCGCAAGAAGATAGTGAAACTAACAGAGATCCTGTGAAGATTCACAGCTTCGATGTTGAAAACGCCGTGGCGGTCAGACGAGGCGCTGTTCCCGCCCAGGTCGCGATAGAGGGGACCTCCTCGACTAGTTGGTGGTGTTGTCCGGAGGCGACGAGTCGGCCGTGTTCGAGGACGTGGATGAGGTCGGCGTCCGATGATGGTGGGAGAGTCGGTGATGCGACGACGAGGACGGTGTGGTTGCCGCGGAGGTTTGTCAGGACGTCGCCGATTTGGCGTTCGTTGTGGGAGTCGAGGTTGGCGGTGGCTTCGTCGAAGAGGGAGGATTTTCCTGCCGGAGCAGGGAGCGGGCGATGGCCAGGGCGTTGGCGCTCCCCGCCCGACAGGCCCGCCCCGACTCCCGACCACGGCGTCCAGACCCTCGGCGATCGGGAAGCGAGATAGTCCAGTTTGACCATCGCCAAAGCCTGGAGACATGAGCTGTCATCGGCGTCCGGGGTGCCTAGGGTGAGGTTTTTGGCGGAGGGTTCCGCTCAGGACGGGTGAGTCCCTGTTCGACGTATCCCAGGTGGCGGCGTAGGTCCTCTCGCGAGTAGTCGCGGATGTCTCCGCCGAAGACGCGGACGGCTCCGCCGTCCACGTCGTAGAACCTCTCCACCAGTTGCAGGACCGTGCTCTTGCCCGCACCCGACGGCCCCACAATCGCCACACGCCGCCCCTCGGGCACCGTCAGGTTCAATCCGTGGAGAACCAGCGAGTCGGGATCGTCTTCGAGGCCGGTCCCGAATTTCTCGTGCGCCGTGGGTGAAGTAGACGTCCTCGAATTCAATGGCGGGGCGCGCGATCTCCTCCTCCTGAGCGCAGGGGCGCTCAGATTCAGCGTGGCTTGGGGAGCAGGATTGACTCACGTCCACTTCGTCTTCCTGCGGCAGGTCGAAGATCTCGCTGACGCGCTCGAGGGAGGCGAGGAGCTCGCAGCTCGAGACCGCGGCCATCATCTGGCCTAGAGGCGAGAGGAGGATGAAGAGCAGGAGCCGAACTGGACCAGGCTCGCCATGGACAGCGCCCCGTAGTGACCCGATGGGACGCCCGCGAGGATCACGATGATGGCGGAGAACTGAAAGGCCGACGTTGGCGATCGGAGCGACGACGGACTCGGCCTTGGCGACTTTCAGGCAGGCCTGCCAGGTGGTCTCGACCTGTTCGTCCAGGCTGGCCGATTCGGAGGCGGTGGCGTTGGCGGCCCGGATCGTGCGGATGGCCGTCATGTCGCGCTCGACACGAGATGTCAACTCGCCCAACTCGTGCTGGGCCGCCAAACTGGTCCCTGGATAACCCGGCTCACGACGGCGATCAACAGACCCATGAGGGGCGATGAGCATGAGGGCCGTTCCCAGCAGGACAGGGGTCGATGACGAGACGATGACTCCGGCGCCCAGAATGAGGGATGCCGGTGGTGCCGGCCAGGAAGACTTGGAGGAAGCCCGTCCGCAGGCGCGAGGTGTCGCTGGCCACCCTGCTGATCAAGTCGCCCTGTTTTTCGCTCGTCGTACTCCTGATCTGCAGGCGCAGGAGGTGCCTGCTGAGCTTCCCTCCCGGCGTCGTTGACGATCGACTCGCCCACCTTCTGCAGATAGTAGTGCTGGAACACCGTGGCCACGCCGGACGCCAGAATCAACCCCAGGGAAAGCGCCGATCATCCCCATTCCGGGGAACTTGAACGTGCCGGAACTGAAGAGCCGGGAGATGAAGCTGGGGATGGCGAGCGTCAATCCCGAGCTGACGATGGCGAGCAGCCCGACTCCGACGAGGAGGCGCCCCCTGCCCTTCGCCAGTCTGAACAGGTCGCGGCCGGCGGGCGCCGTCGCGGGGACGTCTATGGTCTCGTCGCGATTCGAGTCCGCATCCGCTGACTCGTCCGCTGAGACGGCGGTGTCGCCGTTGGCGCGTATCTCGATGCTTTTGGTGTACTCGCGCAGCTCGGCGAATTCTGTGACGGGAGTCCCGCCGACTTCGACCCAGGCGTGGCCGCGGAAGGGCTCGACGGCGAAGCCGCTGCACTAGCTGATCGACCGCCGCCGCAGCTTGGGCGGCCCGGGCCACGGAGATCGACCGCAGAAGGCACCCTTCCTGACTTCGGGCCCGCCCGCTGACGAAAGCATACCGCCGCCCGGTCCTTGCGAGCCGACTCGATGTCGGTGACGGGTATTTGGCGGCCCATCGCCCGATGACCCGCTCGATGCGCTCGGGTTTCGAGTTTGGCCAGGCGATTGGACATGAGCACGGCCGCCCGCGCCCGCATCCGGATCCCGGAAACTGGTCTGAGCGAGCTGCTCGGGGAAGAGCTGGATCGTCATTCGACGACTCCGAGGTCCTTCACTTGAAGGAGGAAATTCGTGAAGTCTTCGGTCGCGGTCCGCGGAGTGACCTCGTATGCGGCCACGATGCGGTTCACGATCGATGCGAAATCCTCGCCTTCGGCGAGGGCCCGACGATCAGGAGCCCCAACTCGTTGACCTGGTAGTACTCGCCCCTGACGGGCGTCGAACAGGACGGTCCCCTGCTCGCCCTCGATCACCGACACACTGGGAGAGAGCTTCAGGCCCTCCACCCCTCCGGTGTTCTTCTTCCTAGAGAACATTTCGAACCCACCTTTCGACGGCTGAGAATCTTTGCAGTTCGAACAGGAACTCGCTGGAGAGCAGCTTCATCGAGAATCTGGTCTTCAGCTTCTTCGGATCGACGAGGCCCAGGTCGGCGAGGGGCCCCGCCCGTGAGGTCCTCAGCAGCCGCCCTCTGTCCCGTTGGATGGCGCTGTAACTTTCGCTCGTGTACTCGCCTTTCGTCGTCCGGGCGAAGATCTCCCGCGGCATGAAGCCGCGCATGGCCTTGTAGAGCATCGGCTTGTTGAGGAACGGATGCTCGCGCATGCCTGCATCGGCAGGCCAGCGCGGCGCGGATGACCCGCGGATCGAGGAACGGCGACGTCCACGTGGTTCGCGACTCGGGGAACATGTCGTTGAGCTGCCGAGTGATGTTCGCCTGGCCGAGCAGCGACTCGAGAGCCTGGTGGACGGTCCGATCCCGATTCAGCGGCTGAATGCCGCCCGGATCGAAGGGAAGGTCGAGGCTCAGCCTCTTCGCCTCCTCCGACATGCACGAGGGGAAGGAGACGGCTCCCGCCGTCCAGGCGAGCTGATCGTCAGGGGGTCTTGCCGTCCGCGGCGAGATCGCGAAGGCACTGCTCGAGGTGTTCGCCGTAACCGGTCCGGTTCGCGAGCGAGGGGATCCCCCGGCGCAGGGGGATCCGGTAGTTGAGGCAGTACCGGATGGCCATCCGGGGCGAGCTCAGAGGCAGCTCGCGCACCAGGGACCAGGCGAGCGCGGGCAGGGCAGAGAACAGCTCGTCTCCCCAAGCCCGTGAACTGTATGCGGGCATGCCTGTTGCGGCGGCGTGCTGAGGGAACGGACGTACCCTTCGGTGTCGCTCCAGTTGATCGGAGTCTCGGGGACGTTCCCGTAGGCGTAGGGTGAGGTCGCGTCGTATGCGAAACTGGTCGATCCGATCGAAGGTATTCGATCAGGGGAGGTGCAGGTCGTTGACGATTCGCTCGGCCCATCTGTCGTCGAGATTCCACTTCGAATGCGCGCGGGCGCGGGTGACGTTGAAGCCTCGATGCAGGGCTCTGAGCATGTAGGCGTTGGCCGCCGAATCGACGCCCCCCGAGATGTCGCAGGTGACGGCGGCGCTGCTCCGGATCCGGTAGTGGACGGCTTCCATCAGTGATTTGCGCAGCTGTGCGATTCCCTCCTCGATCGCTTCGTCGTCCGCAATGGGATCGATTCGGGGTGCGACCGGGATGAGATGCGCTGCGAGGGCTATGAGTCGACGTGCAGTATTTCGAAAGGGGCCGCCGCATGCACTCTGCTCCACGGGGACAGCCTCATGGAGATGCCCAACGGCAGGGTGCCGATCAACGTCGCGGCGAGGGAATTGCGATTGAGCCTCGGGCCGACGGCTCCCCGCGATCGATCTGGCCGACGTCGACAGAAGAACGATGTCGTCGTCGATCGCCCAGTAGAACCGCCGCCCCGACCACGCGGGAACGAGGCGATCAGTCCGCTTGCGTCGGGCCAGCGTTATGACGCCGGGGCGGTCGGTCTGCACGAGGTCTTCGACCGCCCTGGCGTGAGGGCGGTGCGCTGCGCAGTTCGGTGAGCACATGGTTCTTCGGCGTTTCGATGATCGTCGTCCCCGCGCGCGTCCTCACGCGCGGCTCGCCTCCCACGACTCGCCATATGAGATCGGGAGGATGCGAATGCCTGGTCGAAGCGAAAGAGCCCACCTGAACGCCTGTCACTGCGGAATCTCCTGTCGTGAGCGGAGTTTTCTGTCGGGGGTGAGGGACGAAATGCTCCGCCCCTCACCGCCGCCCGCATAGACGATTCAAAAGCGAATCCGTCTAGGGAATCGAAAACAATCGGTGTTGAATGGATCAGAAGTGGGAGGAGGGAGCCCGCCCCTCGCCACCGCAAGCCGAACTCAATCGCGTACGGAGCCGTAGAAGGCTCCACGCGTGGTCTTGTGGTAGATCGGCGATTTTTCGATTGCAGGTGCAATGTATATTCTCATCGAAATTTCTTTTCTTTGTGTGAGGAGTGTGATTCGTGAGTTGAATGGATGTGCGAGGCTAGAAGTTGCGAGATGAAAAACCGTTTGACAGTTGCATCGATGGTTTTTCGATTAGGGGATCGGCTATGCTTCTAGCCTCGCACACGGCGACTCTACTGGTCGACGGCTTTTGCCCTTCAATGAAACCGTTCGGGAACGATTCACCATTGGCGGGTCGGCCGCCCATTGGTAATGCCTGCTGGAATCCGCGTGAAGACGCGGAAAGGCTTTGAGCTGGGAGCCGCCGTCTGAGCGGTCCAGCGAAGCCGCCCGCTTCCCCTCAGCCTTTTGAATCCCTCCAGCCTCCCGAATGGTTGCGAAGGGGACGGGCGTCGGCGTACGTCGCGCGAGTTGAAGAGATGGCCGGCGGGGATCACGAGGGCGAGGACCCATGCCAGCAGGACGAGCGTTCCCACGGTTGGATCGACGACGTTCTTAGCCTCCGGCACGAAGACCGCGAAGGTGGCTTGGTCGGGCAGGAAGCGCCGCCGGGAGGAAGGCCGCGAAAAGCCTGGAGACAGCCTGAGGGTCACTGAATGAGCACCGCGCTCGGAAGCACGGGGGAGCGGCCGAGGATCGCCAAAAGCCGCCCCGACGAAGGACATCCCGCCCAGGAGAACACGGCCAGCAGGCCTGCGCGGGCCGGGCAGACCGAACTCGCCGGCCGATACGCGCAGAGCCAGGCTCTGATCGCCATGGAGCCCACCGCCGCGCCCACGACGACGGTGGCCAAGGCCGTGAGTTGACCGAGAGCAGACGCAGTCTCTGCGTGGGCTGCACAGAAGGCTGCGTGCGCAGGCTTGAGCTCTCGTATTCCTGCCCGACCGCCCCCATCGCGATGAGGGACGGCGAAGATCTGGCCCAATTGGAGGGCGCGGAGGAGCCCTTCCGGGGCAGTCAGAGCCACGGCCACGGTCGGGGACGCAGACGAACGAGCCCACGGCGCCCAGGAGGACGAGGGGTGGGTTGCGGCTTTGCGGAGTTCGGATGCGTACAGTGCCACGGCTACCGGGCTCCTGCGTCCCGCCGAGAGAAGACCAGCCACCCGGCGCCGAGGCAGAGGACAGCTTTTCAGACGACCAGAGCCGTGGCGGTCCCCGGTGTGCCGGCTGTGCACGCCTTGCTCAGGATGGCGGCCAGGCACTTCCCCGAGATCAACGGCAGGTGGGCGCTGCCGCTCCAGCGGTCGACCAGCATGTTGCCGGAGCCCTATGGCCAGGGGGCGAAGACGAGGACCGGCGGCAGCCAACTCCGGCTCGCGAGGGGCGATGCTGTGGGACATGAGGCCCAGAACGGTCCAGTGGAGCGTCGTCAGAAGATGATCCTCCACGTATCGGATGTGAGGGAGAGGATCGATGCCCGCTGTCGCGCACGGCTGAATTGCATCGCTGCGATGTTCGCGTAGATCGAGAGGAAGCTGGCAGAGGGATATAGGAGACCGCGCTGAAGTACTACCAGGAGGATCCGGGGTCGCCTGTTGACCGCGAGAGCGTGGTGCGCAGCTCTCCGTCCGGTAGTCTGCGGCTCCGAGGAGCGCGGCGTGAGACGAGGACGACTACCTCCCCGAAGGGAAGCACGTCGAAGCCGAGGTATGCCGGGGTCTATGGGCCCGGCGAGCTCCGGATAGGTCTGGGGGTCGCATCGAGGCCGATCTTCGCGAATTGGGCGCCCCATGGTGGCGGACGGTGGCTGCGCAAGAAGGAGGAGCGCCGTGGCCGTGATGAGTGTCTGCCCGGTCCCATCTTCTGAATTCGAATCGGGCGGCTCTCAGAAGGCTCCTCATGCCGCACCCTCCGTCGGTCTGAGAAGAAGAGGTCTTCAGGAGGCGATCCTCTCCGTGGCTTCCCTTGAGGGGCGTCCAAGAAGGATGCTGCCCTGGCGATGACGACGACGCGATCCGCCACGGCCTGACTTCGGAGAGGATGTGACTGGAGAGGAGGACCGTGCGCCCCTGGGCGGCCTGGTGCTTCACGAACTTCCTGAACCACCGGATTCTTCGGGGTCGAGCCCGTTGGTCGGCTCGTCGAGCACGAGGAACTGCGGTTTGCCCAGAAGGGCCGTGGCCAGGCCCAGGCGTTGGCCTTCGCCGAGGGAGAGCGTGCCCAGACGCGCCTGACGCTTTTCCGTGAGGCCGGTCTGCTCCAGCACTTCCGAGATCCGGGTGTGGGCGATCCCGTTGCTCTCGGCGACGATCGTCAGGTGCGACGCCACTGACCGCGCCTTGTTGCCCGCCAGGCCGTCGAAGAGGGCTCCGACGCGGGTAAGCGGATTGGAGATGTCCTGATACCGCTCGGCGCCGAAACGGGCTGTGCCGCTGTCCGCCCGGTCCAAGCCGAGGAGGATCCTGAGTGGAGCTCTTGCCGGCGCCGTTCGGGCCCAGAAAGGCAGTCACCTCGCCCGGACGGGCCGCGAAGCCAACCCCATGCAGGACCTCGCTGCCATAGTGGCTCTTCCTGAGGCCTTCTATAGTGATGGCATTGCTGTATTCAGATCTATTCTCCATGATTCTCCTTTTCCAGCAGCAGTAAAAAGAATATTTACTATGCCAATGCAGAATCATAAATCAGATGCTGTTCTTTAGCAAGATCTCCGGTAAATCGTCGACATCTCGACTAGTTGGTGGTGTTGTCCGGAGGCGACGAGTCGGCCGTGTTCGAGGACGTGGATGAGGTCGGCGTCCATGATGGTGGAGAGTCGAGTGGTGCGACGACGAGGACGGTGTGGTTGCTGCGGAGGTTTGTCAGGACGTCGCCGATTTGGCGTTCGTTGGGAGAGTCGAGGTTGGCGGTGGCTTCGTCGAAGAGGAGGATTTTCCTGCCGGAGAGCAGGGGCGGGCGATGGCCGAGGCGTTGGCGCTCCCCGCCCGAGAGAGCCGCCCCGACTCCCGACCACGGCGTCCAAGCCCAGTGAGGACCGGGAGGCCAAGTACTCGGGTTGACGGCGTTCAGCGCGGCCAGGCATTGATCGTCTCGTGATGTCCGGGGTGCCTAGGGTGAGGTTTTGGCGGAGGTTCCCGCCTCAGGACAGTGAGTCCTGTTCGACGTATCCCAGGTGGCGGCGTGAGGTCTTCTCGCGAGTAGTCGCGGATGTCTCTTGCCGAAGACGCGGATGGCTCCGCCGTCCACGTCGTAGAACCTCTCCACCAGTTGCAGGACCGTGCTCTTGCCCGCACCCGACGGCCCCACAATCGCACACGCTTTCCCTGCGGCACGACGAGATTGAGTCCGTGGAGGACGAGTGAACTCGAATCGTCCTCCGGTTCTCGGCCGAATTTCCTCTCGCGTAGGTGAAGTGAGACGTCTCGAACTCGATGGCCAAAGGGGTGCCGCCGTCGGGGAAAGCGCCGGCGGCGGGCAGGCCGCGTGTGGACGGAGCCGCCAGAACGGCGTGCGGAAGGAGTTCGCGATGTCGAGGTCTAGTCTTCCTGCGGTAGGTCGAAGATCTCGTTGACGCGCCCGAGGGAGGCGAGGGATGAGTGGAGTTCGGAGACCGCGGCCATCATCTGGCTCAGGGGCGACATGAGGATGAAGAGCAGGGAAGCGAACTGGATCAGGCCCGCCATGGACAGCGCCCCCGTGCTCATGCGGTAGGCGCCGGTGAGATGACGACGATGGCCGAGACCTGGAGCCCGCAGTGGCGATCGGCATGACGACCGATTGACTTTGGCGACTTTCAGGCAGGCTTGCCAGGTGGTCTCGACCTGTTCGTCCAGGCTGGCCGATTCGGAGGCGGTGGCGTTGGCGGCCCGGATCGTGCGGATGGCCGTCATGTCGCGCTCGACACGAGATGTCAACTGCCCAACTCGTGCTGGGCCGCCAAACTGGTCCCCTGGACTACGCGGCTTATCACGGCGATCAAGATGCTCAACAATATGATGAACGTTACAGCGGTGCCCAGCAGGACGGGGTCGATGACGAGCATGATGACTCCGGCGCCCAGAATGAGCGGGATGCCGCAGTGGTGCCGGCACGAAGATCTGGAGGAAGCCCGTCCGCAGACGGGCCGTGTCGCTGGCCACCCTGCTGATCAAATCGCCTGTTTTTCGTTCGTCGTACTCCTTGATCTGCAGGCGCAGGAGGTGCCTGCTGAGCCTCCCTGGCGTCGTTAACGATCGACCTCGCCCACCTTCCGCAGATGGTAGTGCTGGAACACCGTGGCCGCCGGACGCCAGAATCAACCCCGGAAGCGCCGACCAGTCTGATGCCGGGAAGGGTGAAGGATCCCGAGCTGAAGAACTTGGCGATGAAGCTGGGAATGGCGAGCGTCAAACCCCGACCCCAGGAGGGCTAGGATCCCCGCGAGGGCGAGAAGCCGCGCCGATTTCCCGCAAAGTGGTGAGCAGATCACCGGGGCTGGCGGGAGTGGTCGCCGGGCTTCATGACCTCGTTGAGTTCGGCGACCATGCCGGTCGAATCGGAGGCTGAAGATTCGACGTCACCTCGCTCGAACCTCGACGCTCTTTCGTGTACTCCCCTCAGCTCTTCGTTTTCCATGATGGGCACTCCGCCGACTTCGACCCAGGCGTGGCCGCGGAAGGGTTCGACGGCGAAGCCGCTGCACCAGGTGATCGAACGCCGCCGCAGCTTGGCGGCCCAGGGCACGGAGATCGACCGGAGAAGGCACCTTTGACGACTTCCGGAGCCCTTCCGCTCACGGAGCAGACGGCGGCTCGGTCCTTGTAGGCGGATTCGATGTCGGTGACGGGGTATTTGGCGGCCCATCGCCCGATGACCCGCTCGATGCGCTCGGGTTTCGATTTGGCCAGGCGGTTGCATGACACGGCCGCCCGCGCCCGCATCCGATCCCGGAAACTGGTCTGGCGGACTGTTCGGGGAAGAGATGAATCGTCATTTCACGACCTCGAGTTCCTTCATCCGAGGAGGAAGTTCCGCATCGTCTTCGGCGGCGACGTCGAGGCTGACGTCGTACGCATCGACGACCCGCTCGACTATCGCCTCCGGAGCCGAGCCTTCGCCGAGGCTCGGACGATCAGGAGCCCCAACTCTCGTTGACCTGGTAGTACTCGCCCCGACGGGCGTCGAACAGACGGTCTCGCTCGCCCTCGATCACCGACACACTGGGAGCGAGGGCGGGATCCCGGCTTCACTCTTCTTCCTTTCAGCAAACATGGCTGCCCATCTTTCAATAGACGCGAGCTCCTGCAGTTCGAACAGGAACTCGCTGGAGAGCAGTTTCAATGAGAATTTTTCCTCAAGACATTCACATCTATGATACCTAGGTCGGCGAGAGCGCCGCCTGTCGATCGCGCTCCATTTGATCCTTCTGGCGGCTTATGGAGGTGTAGGCGTCGCTTGAGTACTCGCCTTTCGTCGCGGGCGACATCTCCCGCGGCATAAGGCCGCGCATGGCCTTGTGGAGCATCGGCTTGTTGAGGGAGGCGTGCCGCTGCATGCCCATCGGCAGGGCGAGGCGGCGGGATGACCTGCGGATCGAGGGAACGGCGACGTCCACCTAGGCGGAGTCGGAGAATACATCGCCCAATTGCTGGGTGATGCTCGCCTGCATGAGCAGCGACTCGAGAGCCTGGTGGACGGTCCGGTCCCGGTTCAGCGGTTGAATGCCGCTCGGATCGAAGGGGAGGTCGAGGGCCAGGTTCTTACCGCGCTCGGATATGTAGGACGGGAAGGCGAAGTGCCCGGACCAGGCCAGTTCGTCCTTCCGCGTCGTTCCGCGGGCGGCGAGTTCGTGGAACTCGCGGGAGAGCTCGTCGCACGTGGGTGGTGCTGAGGAGGCCGGGAATGCCTCGGCGCAGAGGGATGCGGTTGCGTAGGCAGTACCGGATGGCCATCCGTGGGGCGCTGATGCCCGCTTTCGCATGAGGGACCACGGGAGCGTGGGCAGGGGGGCGAACAGCTCGTCTCCCCCCAGCCCCGTGAAATGGACGTGTGGGCCTGTGCGCAAACGATCCCTCAGAGCACGCACGTACCCTTCGGTGTCGCTCCATGATGGGGTGTCCGAACGTTGCCCGTCGGGATACCCGGAGGTGGCGTCGAAGGTGAAACTCGTCGATCCGATCGGCGGGAAGTCTACGTGCGGAATTCGCAAGTCGTTGATGATGTGGCCCGCCCAGATGTCGTCCAGGTTCCATTCGGAGTTCGCTCGCGCACGGACGCCCGTGAAGTCTACGTGTAGGGCACGCAGCAGGTAGGCGTTGGCCCCGAGTCGACGCCCCGGAGATGTCGCAGGTGATGGATGCCGTGCCTTGCTTTCTGCGATGCGTCGCCTCCAGCAGCGCCGTGCGCAGGCGAACGATTCCTGCGTCGACACTGGCGTCGGAGGCGTTTGTGGAGCGACGTCCGGTGGGATCTGGGCGGTCCGCTGCTAGATCCCGGTTCACGTGCAGCACTCGAAGGGCGCGATCGCGCCCACGCCGTTCCACGGCGATATCCGGAAGGAGGCTCCCAAGGGGAAACTGTCGATGAGGGATCCGGAAAGGAAGCAGCTGTTGACGTCGGCGCTGATGGCTTTCGCGATCGAACGGGCGGATGTGGACAGGAGGACCGTACGGCCGTCGATCGCCCAGTAAAAGCGTTGCCCAGACCACGCGGGAACGAAAGCCGACAGTTCCCTCACCGTCGGAGAACGCGATGACGCTGGCGTGATCGGCGTCCGTCAGGTCCGTGGCCGCATCCAGATCCGTGACTGTTTCGTGCGTGGGTGGCCTGCCGGGGAACGGTGAGGGCATTCGTGCTCGTGGAACGTCGAGGATTCCGTTTTCGTGCGCACTCGTGCGCGAGCTGCCTCCAGAACACGCCATGCGACTGGCGGGGGCGGATCCGCGGAGGCGAATCCGGGAGCGCATCGGAACTCCCATTAAAACGTCTAACAATGTACAATCTTTTCACCCCGATGGGGGCGGGACCGATTGAGCTTGACTCTGCCCCTTGTTTGGTGGATCGGAGCTGAATACTCACGAGGGCCTTCGCCCTTGAGAATGTCCCGCCAGGCGCCGAACCAAACGCCGCGAGTGGTTTTCCCGCTGTAGTCGGCGATTTCCCCGATCACGGGGTGGTGCGTGCTATGGTATTCACTTCCTTCGTAGTGTGGAAGTAATCGCTGTGGTGTGACTCCCGGGCGGGAAGTCACACCACAGCTTCCGAGTCGATCAAGCGGATAGGAGCGATGGCGTTCCTCGATTCCGCTGATCAGGCTCGTGTCGGGGGTTTAGAGCCAGATCAGCCTTCCATGGTGCACAATCGCGGAAGTAGCCTCGCGGCCCGCCGCGGGATGACGTCGCTGTGGGTGTCAGCTTTTCAATAGTTGGAGTGGTGTATGCCATGGTTTTCACTTCTCTTTCTGTTTTCGTAAAGAAAAACGTATATTGCGTATTTTAAACACAGTTTTAAGTTTTACTTATCGGATAGTATGGAAGAATTTTTGATTGGTCTATCGGTAAAGCACCGGGATCATTGCCAAACAAACAGCCTTCCTCTATGGAAATCGGCAAGACTTCCTCTCCATGCGCCACAGGTGGTCTGCTGTAGTCAGCTGATTTTCTCGATCGTGGGAGTAGTGTGATACCATGATTTTCACCTCCTTACGTAATTTTGCAATTAAAATACACGTTTTACGTTTGAGACGATTAAAATTCGTGTTATAATCCTAATTTTGAAATAATGATAGAAATTTGATGGTTTCTATCGATTAAGTATTAGAATCAATCACAAAACGAACAACCTTCCACCCAGAAAATCGAGAAGGTAGCCGTGCCAGCAGCCATTAGTGGCGTCGGTGTAGTCGGGCGATTTTCTCGATCATGGGGGTAGTGTATGCCATGGTTTTCACCTCCTTTGCATTTGCGGAAGTAATCGCTGTGGTGTGACTCCCGGGCAGGAGCCGCATCACAGCTTCCGAGTCGATCAAGCGGATAGGAGCGATGGCGTTCCTTTTCGATTCCGCTGATCAGGCTCGTGCCGGGATTAGAGCCAGATCAGCCTTCCATGGTGCCACTCGCGGAAGTAGCCTCGCGGCCCGCCGTGGTGACGTCGCTGGTGGCCAGCTTTTCAATAGTTGGGGTGGTGTCATGCCATGGTTTTTCACTTCTCTTTCTGTTTTCGTAAAAGAAAAACGTATATTATGTATTTTAAATACGGTTCAGATTTTTATTTATAAGTAAGGTGAAATTTATCGATCGATCTTCCGGTAAAGTACCGGGATCAAAGCCAGACAAACAGCCTTCCTCTATGGAAATCGGCAAGACTTCTCTCCATGCGCCACAGGTGGCGTCGCTGTATCGGCGATTTTCTCGATCGTAGGGAGTAGTGTATACCATAGTTTCACCTCCTTTGCAGTGTGGAAGTAATCGTTATGATGTAGTTTCTGGATAGAGGAGTCAAACCACAGCTTCTGAACTGTTCGAGTAGGCATCGAAGTGATGATACATCTCCTCGATTTTTACACTGGTTTTATTAGTCGTAATGATGAGCTTCAATGGATTAGTACCAGAAATTCCACCATCTGCCCCACCTTAAACATCACAGGTGTTACCTCATGAACCGCCACGAGTGGCGTTGCTGTAATCGGCGAGCTTCTCAATCCTAGAGTCGTGTATGTCACGATATTCACCTCCTCCAATATGTGGTATATCCGCTGTCATTCTTACCAAATGGAAGCATAATATGTAGAAAACTTCACTATGCAATAATCTAATACATTAATTAACTTTTATAATTAATAAAGTATTAAAGTGATGTCCTCACTATGTGTACCTTATATGAACATATATATGATTTCGTGTGAATAGATTGACGACTGTCGTGATTAGACGGTGTAACTGATTTTCCAGTTCATTCTCATATGAGGGGTGGATGAGCTGGATGAACGAATTTCCGAAACGAACAGGTGAGTTCTTCGGATTATTATATCTGCACTCTACGTGCCGTGGAACAAGAGTTCAACGATGTACAGAAGTGGGCAAATGAACATTGACAAATCGAAGTGCGTAAGATAATTGCCAGTTTTCTCAGTCAGCCGGATATGACTTTCCGTTGGAAAACCGGGCTTCGTCCACGAGTGGTCCGTATATTGAACGTGGCGCTCTATAAAAGAAACGATAACGTCCGCCTGGCGTTCGACTTCTCAAGAATGCGAGATGCGATGTGCCGGCTTTTCAGCGTGTCGGTGGACCGACTATGGGAGGAGTTTCGCCCCACCCAGTGGTCGATGAGCCATCGATCGTGAGTGGCGACGACCAGCGTCCCATCCCATCGGGACAGGGCCGCCTCGGAGCGTCGACGAAGTCGAGGTCGAGGTAGTTCGTCGGCTCATCGACGATGAGAACCTCCGGATCGGCGGCGATCGCCAGGGCGAACTGCACCCGCCGTCGGTTGCCTCGGAGAGCTCGCCGATCGGACGGCTCCAGTGACGCGGATGGAGTAGGCCCCGCCTGCCTCTCCCACGCCTACGCGCCAGAGAGCGCGGCGGTTGCGCCCGGCTGGTCGGGCGCCGGTAGCGACTGCGGTACGTAGCCGATCCCGCCGGCGACCGTGACGCTCCCGCTGGCGGACATGGGCTCGCGGCCCCTCGACCGGGGCAGCGGTTCGATCGGCCGCTGCTCGCCGGGCTCGACTGAACGTCGCCGGCCGCAACGGTGGGCGGCCGCCCCGAGGCCATCCACGACAGCAGGGTGCTCTTCCCGCTGCCGTTGCCGCCGATCACCAGAAGATGCTCGCCCGCGGCGAGTTCGACGGACGTGGGGGCCAGGCGCCCCGGGACGGCGGCTTCGCGCACGCTGACCGCGATTCCGCCGCGCGGGCCGACGGGCGTGAGGGCGATCGAGCAGCCGTCCTCCCGCGGTTTGCGCACTTCGCGTTCGGCCAGTGCCTCCAGCCGCCTGGTGTCCTCGTCGACGCGCCGGGTCGAGACCCGCTGGGCGCGGTCCGCGTAGAACTTCCGGGCCATCCTCACCTCGGATCGCGGTGTGGCGTCCCCTGTGGCCGACGTGCCGAGAGGCTTCGCGATGCCGCATCAACGCCCGCTTCCGCCGTTGCTGCGCGGTGTGACGTCGCGGTGGGCAGGCGGCGGCCTTGTCGGCGAGGTAGTCGTGAGCCTCGAGACCCTCAGTGCGCCGAGGACTCATCCGACCCGAAGCCGACAGAGCCGCCTGCCAGGAGCTGTGTCCAGGTCGAGGGGATCCCGGTGGCGACGTCGTCGATGAACGCCCGGTCGTGGCTGGTGAACAGGACCGGCCCGGACCAACCGATCATCAGATCGCGCAGGAAGCCGCGGGCCGGCGGGTCGAGGTGGTTCGTGGGCTCGTCGAGGACGAGGCTCGGGGACGGGCGAGGAGGGCGCCGCGAGAGCCAGCCGGCTTCGCTGGCCGCCGGACAGCGACGCGACGGTGCGGCTCGGCTCGATCGTCTGAAGGCCCAACCCGCCAGGACCGAGGCGGTGTGCGCTCGAGGCCCAGACGTCGAAGGCATCCATGCACGCCATCACGCGGTCGTATTCGGCGCTCACGTCGTGCCCGGCGGCGAGCCGTTCGGTCAGCTGAACGAAGTGGGCCTCGATCGCCTTGAGCCCGGCGCAGGCGCTCGTCGAGGACGTCGCCGACGGTCGCGAGACTGCCTCGTTCCGGCGAATCCCGGATCCGGTTTGAGCCGGTGCGCATCAGCGGGAGATCCGGGCGCTTCGGCCACGCGTGGCCCCCGAGGCGTCTGCGGACTGCGCGGAGCGGGATCGTCCGGGAAGCGTGCACGGAGCCCGAGTCGGGGCTCAGTTCGCCGACGGCGAGTCGCAGAACGGTGGACTTGCTCGCCCCGTTCGACCGACGACGCAGAGCCTCTCGCCCGCCGAGCAGGTGAAGGACAGGTCGGCGATGAGCGGCGAGGACGTGAAGCTGAAATGGACGCGGGGAAGGAGATGACCGACATGGGGAATCCACTGATCGAGAGGTCTACGGGGCACTGGGATACCGGTCAGTCGGACATGGGCCCATCCTCTATCCCGCTGGCCTTCGAGTGTCGACATGCGAGTGAGGGCGCCGCGCGCCTACGGATTCGGCTGCGTCCGCGAAGTCAGACCGCCGGATGACGCCAGGGCGGTCGCCTCCGGTCTCTCACGCATAGAATGGGATGGCGCTCACATTCCGGTGGGCGCGGTATGGCAATGGAGGCCTACAGCGACTATGCGGGCGAATATGGTTTCGACCGGGGAAACGACGCAGGAATCGACGCCACGGCGCAGATGCCGGGGTCGACGGATATTCCGGATACAGTCCCGGGTACGGAGAGGAGAATCCGGCACCGGCCAAGACGATGGTGACTCGTCCGGCGCGCCGTCGTCACCGCCATCCTCTGCTCGGTGTTCGCGTTCGGCGTCAGTGCGGCATACGCGGAGAGCTCGAAGGGAACGCCGGCGACAAAGCCATGGCATCCCGTTACGAGACGACTAAAAGCGAGCTCGCGGCGACAGGGCCGAGAACGATGAGCTGAAACAGAAGCTCGAGGCTGCCAACAGCGCCAAGGCGAAGGCGAGAGTCAAGGCCGAAGGGCTCCAATCCCAAGTCGGCACACTCACGTCCGAGCGGGACGCGTGCAGAGTCCGATCTCGCGGCCAAGAACGGTTCGTCGGCCCCGCAGACGACGCAAGGCCAGGCAAACGGCGCGCCGAGCGGAGGATCGAATGCGCCCTCCGGCACGTCATCCGGGAGGGCGTCATCCGGCCAATCCGGTCAGTCCGGCCAGGCGGGAACGGCGATTCGGGCTATTCCGCGCCCGCCGCCTCCCAGGAGGGCTCCGTCTCACCACAACTGCGCCGAGGCCAGGGCCAAGGGCGTCACCCCCATCTACCGAGGGCAGCCGGGATGCCGGCCCAAGCTCGACCGCGACGGGGACGGAATCGCCTGCGAGAGGAGGTGACGCTTTCGAGCCATGGACCTTCGGGCTCGGTCTGTCACCGGTTGCCGAAACGCTCCGCCATCTTGCGCACCTTCGCGAGGAATTGCGTGCGGGGCCCGTCGTCGACCAGGTTGACGCGCCCGAAGTGCGTCCAGCGGCGCTTGCGGACGCCGAGCTGCTTGACCGCCTCGACCGAGGAAGACCTGCCGCACGCCGTTCTTGCCCGATACGCGGTAGTAGAAGGTCGGGCCTGTCGAGGTCGTGATCGCCCAGGCGGAGCGAACGTGGGTGAGTTTGCCTTTGACCCCGTGGAGGAAGGGAGGTAGGCCCACTTCTGTTTCGCTGACTTTGTCGAGGAAGCCCTTGAGGATGGCGGGACGTCGCTCCACCATATGGGCGAAACGAATATCCACGAGTCACGGCCTCGATCATCTTCTGGTAGCGCTCGACGGGCGGGTCGGTGGTCTCGCCTTTGCTGAAAAAGCGAGAGCTCCTCTGCGGTGTAGCGCGGGTCGAAGCCGTCGGCGTGAGGTCGATCACCTCGTACGGCCGTCCGCTGGCCTCTAAGCCCGCCTTGACCTCCTCGAGGATCGCGTGGTTGAACGATCCGTCGTAGGGATGGGCGTAGATGATGAGGTTTGAGACATGGCTCGTTTCGTCAGATCGCGAGAAGTGCGGTGAATGCGGCTCGGAAGAAGCCGTCGTCGAAGGATGTCGCGCCGGCGGCGACGAGCGCCGAGTACCCCTGTACGAAGCTCACATGGCGATGAAAAAGCGGTTCTCCGGCCTCGGGGACGCCCTGGAGAGCTGCGTCAGGCGCGCGACCTCCCGCCGTACGAGTTCGAGGAACGGGTAGGCTCCGGCTTCCCGCGGGGCCGAGGCTGGCTGACAGGCCGGCGCGCCCGGAGGCCGGCGCGCCCCCGGCTTCGCCAGCAGCGCCGGACCGCCCGGCCTCCCGTGTGCGTGGGAGATCGGCCGTGTTGCCCGGCCCGAACATGACGAACTCGAGGGGCCGCGGATGCCTGCCGGCGAACGTGAGGATGAACTTCCCCATGCCGATCAGAGAGTTCCGCGGATCGGCGTCGACGAGCGGTTCGCACGCGCGGGCCAGCCGCGTGGACATCTCCATGCCGGTCGCCTTCAGGAGGGCGGCCTTGTTGGGGAGTCGCTTGTACGAGGCCGGGGCGGAGACACCGCATTCGTGCGCGACGGCCTTGAGGGTGACGCTTTCCCACCCCGACTGGTCGACGAGCCCGATCGCGGCGTCGATTAAGCGCCGGCAGGTTTGCGTGGACCGCCCGTCCTGAGAATTCGTCATGTAAAATAGGTTAATGCCGTTAACCTATTTGGTCAAAGTCCGCTGGGTTCGGACGGAGGCGGGCGCTGGGATCACACTCTTCCGCCCGGAGCCGGGGGACGTTCGAGTTGGCCGGTCGTTTGCCGAGCTTGCCCGCGTAGAACTCGCGGATCCGGTCCATGTCGGCTCTGACGTCGCCCGTCAGCGTGATGTTCCCGCCCAGCCGTACGTGCGGGTGCGCGAATCGATGAAGCCGAGTTGCGAGGGCAGCCCCGTTTCCAGGCAGATTCGGTGAAGCCGGATTTCCAGTAGTCGCGGCGGGATCGTGTGCCCTTGAGCGATGATGAGCGTGAACTCTCGGAGCGGTTCGCCCTCGACGCCGCCTTGACGACCCCGTGGCCGCCCTCGCGATTCACGGGGACTCCGCCCACCCAGCGGACGATCGGGCCGACGACGGGATTCTTCGCGGCCGATTCCTTGACGAGGAACTCGCAGGGGCGCCCGATGCGCTGAAGCACATGACGATGGGGAAGCCGTCCCAGTTCGAGGTGTGCGGGCCCCGATCAGGACCACTTTCTTCGGAAGGGGCTCGTGCACGAACGTCCACCGTGACAGGCGCATGTGAGGTTGCGGCGATTGCCTTCTTCAGGCCCATGGGTTCCTCCTGAGTCTCGACGTGGCGGGCGGCTGCCGGCGCCCAGCCAGCGTACATACTCGGCGACGTCCGGCTCGCCCCCGGCCGCCTGGCGGAAGGCCCTCATACCAGGCTGCCGCTGCGGCCCTCCTGGCGGAAGGCCCCGGAGGGCGCAGATGGCGGTGACGGCTCGCCCAAGCGGCGCGGCCCGGCAGGCCCGGTCGCGCAGTGGAAGGCGCGTTCGGCGGGCGCGGGGCGCTCGGGCCGCGGAGGCCTCCCTGCGAGGGAGAGGTTGCGGGTGAGGACGTCAGCGGCGCCGTCGCCGCGGAGGCCTCCTGCGAGGAAGTGGCCCGCCGCTCGCGAGGGACCGCACATCGGCCCTCCTGCGCGGCGAGGGAGCGGCGCCAGGCGATCCGGACGGATTCGGTCGGGGCTCTGCGCGGCGGAAGGCGTATGCGTCGCGGGCGTGCGTCACAGGAGGAAGGAGAGACGGGGAGTCCGGCCCGAGCTTTCGATGTGCAGCGGCGAGGCTCCATGCGGGTGAGGAGGTCGCCGATGCGGGCGCGGTCCTGATCTCGATGCCGACGAGGGCCGGGCCGGTCCGCGGTTGTTCTTCTTCGTGTACTCGAACAGGACGATGTCCTCGCCGTCGGTGAGCACGCCGTCAGTGGCGCAGCGCTCCGGGCTCCTGCAGGAAGGTGACGAGGGTAGTGCCGCAGGCTCGCAGACGCTCGAGCGTTCGACGATGTCGTCGTAGCGCGGATCATCGTTGTTCCGCCGGAGACGACGCAGGCGATCGGCCCGTCGGGGAGGTCGGGCAGGAAACGGGCGACGGCGGTGGACGCCAGCGCCCCGGCCGGCCTCGGCGACGATCCCTCCACCTGGTAGAGCTCGAGCATCTCCGTGCACAGGGCGCCTTCCGGGGACGGAGACGACGTCGTCGACGAGTTCGCTGGCGATCCGGAAGGTGACCTCGCCCGCGCGGGCGACGGCGGTGCCGTCGGCGAAAGCGTCGATCCTCCGGGAGGTGACGGGCTCCCCGCGGCCAGGGCGGCCTGCATGGACGCCGCCCGAGGGCTCGACGCCGACGATCCTCACCTCCGGGTGGAACTCGCGCAGCCAGATCGCGGTCCCGGCGAGCAGCCCGCCGCCGCCGACGGGCACGACCACCGTCGCCGGCTTCTCGCTGGCCTGTTCGAAGAGCTCCCTTGACCACCGTGCCCTGCCCGGCGATCGTGCGCGGATCGTCGAAGGGGTGGACGTAGGTCGCGCCGTGGGCGTCCGCGTGCTCCATCGCCGCCGAGGAGGCTTCGTCGAAGGCGGCCCTCCGACGATCTGCTCGATCCAGCGACCGCCGATGTCGGCGATGCGGGCGCGCTTCTGACGCGGCGTGGTCGAGGGGCAGGAACACCCTGCCGTGGATCTTCAACTGGCGGCGAGGCGAAGGCGACGCCCTGGGCGTGGTTGCCCGCCGATGCGCACATCGATCCCGGCCTCCCGCTCGTTCGCGGGCAGGCCGGAGATGAAATGTAGGCTCCGCGTACCTTGTAGGAGCGGCCCACCTGGATGTCCTCGCGCTTGAGCAGCACGCTTTGGCGGCGGATCCCCGACAGGCGCAGCGACGGGTCGAGCGGCGTGCGCCGGACGGTCTGGCCGAGCGTCTGCGCGGCGACGACCACGTCCACGCCCGTGGGCAGTGCGGTGTTCATGGTTCAAGTCTGCCATTCCGGCGGCGCGTCGCCCTCACCGGTGCGTCAGGGGCTCTGGGCGGGTCCGACGAAGGCCTCACCCGCTTCATCGTCGCCCCGGTGCGTCGGTGGGCCGCCGACAGCCGCCCCTGTATCCTTGGGACATGGATGCGGATGACGCCGACGGCACCGCGCTCGACGGTGCCGACGGTCTCGAATTCGAGTTCGAGCGCAAGTTCTACGTGCGCGACCTGCCGCCGAGGTGCTCGCGCACGGATCGAAGCAGGTGATCGTCCAGGCCTACGTCTTCGCCGTGGACGGCTACGCCGTGCGCGTGCGGGTCACCTTCCCGGCAGAGACGTCGGCCTCGCCCCTTCGACGAGGCCACCGACCATCTGGGCGCCTACGAGCGGAGGCTCCTCGCCGCCCTCCTGTCCGAGTCCGAGGCCGACGCCACCGCGTCGATCGCGGTCAAGTCTCCCGCCGTCGCCGCGGAGCGGTCACGAGATGGAGACCGAGGTCGACGTATCGGTAGCCACCAGATCCTGCGCCGCTCGCCGAACGTCATCCTCAAGAACCGCTATTCGATGTGGTACGACGAAGACGGCTGGGAGTTCGACATATCTCGGCGGCCAGAACGAGGGCCTGGTCATCGCCGAGTGCGAACGCCTGGCGCCGGTGGTCGGCTTGAGGATTCCCCGGTTCTGCACCACCGAGGTCTCCGACGACTTCCGCTTCACCAACGACTACCTCTCCAAAGAGCCGTGGCGTCGGTGGAAGGACATGTACGCCGTGGAGCTGGAGGCCCGCGGCCCTGTTCCTCGACATGCGCTGAGGAGCCGGGTGGGATATACGGTAGGGGACCATCCCCGGTGGGGCGAACGGCGCGCCACGGAAAGCGAGGAGGCAATGAGCGAGATCCGACATACCGGTGCTCCCGCCGGCACCGCGCAGCAGAGGGCCGGTGAACGTCGTCGTCATGGGAGTGGCGGGTTCCGGAAAGACGACGGTGGGCATGATGCTGGCGGCCAAAACTCGGCTACGTCTAGCGCCGAGGGAGACGAGTTTCACACCCAGGCCAATCGCGACAAACAGGAGGCGGGAATCCCGTTGGACGATCACGATCGCCAGCCCTGGCTGGAATCGATCCGACTGGATGCGCGCCGAGAACGCCGCGGGGCATTTCGACGGTCGTGTCCTGTTCGGCCCTGAAGAGGAAGTACCGCGACACGCTGCGCAACTGCCCCACCCGGACGGTCTTCGTCCCGTCGCCCTCCTCGCTCCCTCAATGAGCAGCGCATCAAGGCCCGCAAGGGCCATTTCATGAACCCCGACCTGCTCGTCAGCCGGTACGAGACGCTGGAAGACCTGGAGTACGACGAACTCGGATTCGTCGTCGACGAGGCCGGGGCGCCCGAGGAGGTCTTCGCCGCCGCTTATACTAAACTGGCGACGCTGACAAGTTGGGTATCGCAACCCCTGTTTTCAGGGGTTTGTCCAGGAGGGCCTGAGATCATAAACTTATGAATCCAGGGAGGGACTCCTCCGAAAGGAGGAATAATCCGGGCCTACGGCGTTACAGCCGATAAGTAGATGAGAGACGTGCGCCCCTTCGAGGTGTGCGCAAGGGCAAGATGCTTCCATCCCAAATGAGGTGAGCGTGTGGGATTCCGGAATCCTTGCCCTATTAGCTGGGTGGTGCGAGTACGCTGCTGTCGACTCGCACCACCCAGCCTGTTTGGAGACGAGCCGTTGAGCAGGAGGCCAGCGATGACTCAGAGCCTTTCCCTCATCCACCCCGAAGCGCCGGAATTCCTTTCCGCGGCGGCCCTCTACTCCGCGCCGATCGACGTCGAAGCCGCCGTGGCGAGAATCCGCGAACTGTGGAACGAAGACATCGACCTCGTATGGGAAGAGATGCCCATCGAAGGGAATGGCGCCGGAGGCGGAGACATCCTGCGTTTCGTCCTCGAAGGCGTTCTCGTGCTCGTCACACCGGTTTCCGCCGCCCTGCAGCCTGAGCGCGGAGATCTGCCCGACCACGCATTCCACGTGGCGATCACCTGTTACGCCCCGCTGGATCGCAGCGTCTTGCCGAGAGCGAACGGCGATGCGGCGCACTCGGTCGGCGATCGGGAAGGAGGCGCCGCGGGCGAGCCCGGAGCATCGGAGAGCCGTTCCCCGGACGGCGGCGGATCGGGAGGGAGCCCAGAGGATGGCGGAGGCCGCGACGCCGATCCGGCGGGGGATCTCGACGACTTGGCGAAGGATCTCGATCCGGCCGAGGGCGCCGACGCACCCGAAGCCGTGCGCCGCAGGAAGAGGGCGCTCGCCTCGCATCGTCTTCACCGAGCTGGCCGACGCGCTCATGCGCGAGCGCCGCGATCGGGATCCTGCGGCCGGAGCTGGGAGTCGTCCAGCCTCCCGAGATGGTGATCGAGCTGGCCGACCTGCTCTCCAAGGGCCAGGCAGCCGCTGCCCTTGTGGGTCAATATCCGCACCTACCGGCCGGATCTCGACGCGTACGGGCGCACGCTCAGCTCCCTTTGTTCGGCCACCTCGACCTGGAAGTGGTCGAATCGACGCAGTCCGAAGAGGACGTCTGCGCGATGCTCGCCAATGTCGCCGACTATCTGATCGGCTCGGACGCCCACCTCATGCCCGGTCACAGCGTCGGATACCGCGACGGCGAGGAACTGCCCGTCACCCAGGCGGTGAGCCCCGCCGACGATACGCCGGGTGCTGCGGATCGGGTTCTGACGCGGGCCCGGGGCGTGGGATCGCTGAAGGGCGCGGGGTGTGTTCTGATGCGGGCCGCTGAAGGCGGAGGTGGGGCGGCCCGAGACGCCCGGCTCCGGGATAGCCGGGTTCGGAATCGTCGGCTCGGGACGGCCGGCGGGACTGAGCTGAGACTCTTCGAGGGCCGTCGAGGCGATCGGCTGCCCCGGCATCGCAGTGCCGGTCTCCGTGGTGGCAGCGCGGGGCGAGACCAGGCGCGTCCTCCGCGCGCATGCCAGCTCTCGAACGCAAGAGGAGCCCCGTGAGCCGCCACGACACGAACACACCGAGCGTCCCAGAGGCAGGACGGGCTGGGGGACTGGAACGGCCACCGAGCAGTCCGGAAGCCCCAGGACGGGGACTGGGCGGACCGAAAGGGACGGGCGCGGCCATTTCGACGTCGTCGCCGCCCTGCTTTCGTCGCCTTCCTCCTGTCCAACATCAGCGCCACCAAGCTCATCGGCTTCAACGTGACGAGTGGCTGGCACCTCGTCTTCGACGGCGGGCCGTGCTTTTCCCGTTCACCCACATCCTCGGCGACGTCCTCTCCGAGGGTGTACGGCTTCGCCAACGCCCGGCGCGTGATCCTCACCGGCTTCGTCGTCCAGATCATCGCCTCGCTGACGTTTTGGCTGATTCAAATCGCCCCGGCGACCACGTATCAGCAACCAGGCCGCCTACGAGGCGGTGCTCGGCCAGGTGCCTCGCATGGTCGCGGCTTCCCTGCTCGGCTTCCCTCGCGGGCCAGCTGCTGAACTCCCTCGTCCTCGTGCGCATCAAACGGCGCAGCGGCAGAGGCGGTTGTGGATCCGCCTGCTCGGTTCCACCGTGGTCGGCGGGCCGCGGATTCGGCCGTGTTCTGCACTCGTGGCCTGGGCGGGGAGATCCCCGCGGCGTGCCTCGTCGGCTACATGATCACAGGCTTCGCCTACAAGTGGCCGTCGAAGCGCTCTTCCTGCCGGTGACCTACGCGGTAGTCGGATGGGTCAAACGGCGTGAGCCCAGCTAGGGCGTCGGCGCGGAAGGCGTGAAGGGCACCGGCACAGGGCCGCTGCCGGGGGCGTGGGGCAGACCGGCACGGAGGCGACCGGGGGGCCTGGGCCGGGCCGAAGCGGGGAGGGACGATGACGTTCACCTCGGAGGTCCGACTCGAGAGAGCCGGTGGGCGCCGGCGGCGTAGGGCGGGAGAGCCGGCCGACCCCTCAGGAGGACTGGCACCATCCACACCCCCATGGCGACATCGCCACGCCCGCCTTCGTGCCCGTCGCCACGAAGGCCACCGTCAAAGCCGTGGCGCCGGAGGCCGTGGCCGAACTGGGAGCCCAGGCCGTGCTGGCCAACGCCTACCACCTCTACCTCCAGCCGGGATCGGACGTCGTCGACGAGGGCGGGCGGGCTTGCGGCATTCATGAACTGGCGCGGCCCCACGTACACCGATTCGGGCGGGTTCCAGATCCTCCCTCGGCTCAGGTTTCAAAAAGGTCCTCTCGCGCTGAGTTCTCCGGTTCGGGCGCGCCGGAAGCGCCTCCAAGGAGCGCCTCGTCGACGTCGACGACGACGGCGTGTGGTTCCGTTCCACTTGGACGGGGCGAGGCACCGCTTCACTCGAGATCTCGATGGGCATCCAGCACGAACTGGGCGCCGACGTCATCTTCGCCTTCGACGAGCTGACCACCCTGCTCGACTCGCGCCTACCAGGAGCAGGCCCTCGAACGCACGCGGCGTTGGGCGGCCCGCTGCCTGGCCGAGCACGGACGCCTGACCGAGGCCCGCCCGGACAGGCCGTATCAGCCAGCTCTTCGGCGTCGTCAAGGCGCACAGTACGAGGACCTGCGGCGCAGGCAGCCCGCGACCTCGGCGCCATATGGGAGGCCGGCGGCCGGCGCTTCGACGGATTCGGGATCGGCGGAGCTCTGGAGAAGGAGAACCTCCGGGAGGATCGTCGGATGGGTGAGCGAGGAACTTCCGAGGACCGGGCGCGCCACCTCCTGGGGATCTCCGAGCCCGACGACGTCTTCGCCGCCGTCGAAGCGGGCGCCGACACGTTCGACTGCGTCAACCCCTCGCGGGTCGCGCGCAACGCGGCGATCTACTCGCCCGACGGACGGTTCAACGTCACGCGCTCGCAGTTCCGGCGCGACTTCTCCCCTCGTTCCCGGCTGTGCGTGCTACACGTGCTCGAACTACACGCGGGCCTACCTCCACCACCTCTTCAAGGCCAGGGAGATGCTCTCCTCCACTCTCGCGACGATCCACAACGAGGCACTACACCGTCCAGCTCGTGGAGGGCATCAGGCGTTCGATCCTCTCCGGCGAGTACGCGGCCTGCAAAGGGCGAGACCCTCGGACGCTTCTACGCCGGCGATTGGGAGGGCGCGCGTAGGCCGTCGGGGTGCTGGCGGCGGTGGCGTGGAAGCGTGGTGACGGTGGGGCGCGAGGGTCTGCGACCTGGCCCAGGTCAGGCAGGTCGCGATCCGGCCAAGGTCGGGGTCCGCGGTCCGGCCCAGGTCGGTAATCCGGCTCGGCCCAGGTCACCAATCCGGTCAGAACTCGCGGTCGGAGGCCTCGCGCAGAGCGTTGAGCTGGGCGTCGTCGGGGAAACCCCGGACGGACCAGCGTGGCGGCTACGTTGGTCATCGGCGAGATGCCTTCGTGCCGAGACGTCGCGCGCGACCTGGGGCGCGCAGAACGACCATCCGCGCCAATCCCTCTCCTCCCACGGCTCGCCGGCCGACGTCTGGCGGAGGAAGGCGACGAGAGTCCGTATCGGGGAGGGAACCGTAGCCGGCGTCCGAGGTCCAGATCGCCGAGAGGACATCGGAGGCGAGGCGATCAGAGAGCCCCTGGCGAAGGACCTGGAACTCGACGAGTCTGCCGAAGTCCCCGGGCCACGTGCGCATCGCCTCCGCCTGGGCGCGGTAGATCCTCCGCGGACCGACGTGCGATCTTCGCGACGCGCCTTCGCCGCGGGGTGGTCGGGCATGGGAATCCACTCGCTCCATCCGTCCTGGGTGACGACGTGCGGCGGGGGTGAGATCGTGTCGGGACGATTGAGGTCTTTGGCGAGCCGCGTGAAGAGCTCGGGCAAAGTGCGGGTCGTCGGCCATGACGACGAACAGGAGGCCCTGCTGGCGGGGACGAAGAGCGGCAGCGATCGCGGTTGGCCTTGCTCAGGGATTCGCTGACCGTCGAGTGCCATCTCCACGTCCATGAACCACGAGCTCCTGGTGGTTGGCCGGCCCGGTGAAATCGAAGACGTTCGCCCCGCCTATCTGCTGGGGGTAGACCTGGACGCTCGGCTGGCCGTCGACGGTGTCGAAGGTGCGCAGGCGGGTCAGCGCGTGTTGGAACAGCGGGACGATGTCGCTGGGAAGCCCCTGTGTTCTCCAGATCCGAGAAGAACAGGGGGTGATCGTGTGCGCGCTGTCGACGGCGATGCCCGTTCCGATGAAGGGGGTCATGGGGACGTAGACCATCGAGTCGTCGCGCGCGTGGTCGTGGGATCGCACGAAGTAGTCGGCGCTCCTGACGATCGGCATGAGGTGTTCGCCCGATGCCGCTTCGGCTTCGTCGGAGGGTCGAGCTCCTCGAAGGGGAGGTCGAGGCCGTCGACGAGGGAGCCGACGTCGTCGAAGGGGGTCTGTCGGGGAGGATGTGCCTGATGCGGAGGGGCCTGGACCGGAAGGCCCGGTTGGTGTGGGGATCGGATTCGACTGGAGTCGGGGCCCGGCCTGCCGAGAGGGGCCGCGATGGGAGGTGTCGGCGCGGTTGGCGGCGGAGGGATCGTCCGGGGATGCGCCCGGTGCTGAGGCCGGCCTCGCCGGCGGCTGCGCGGTCCCTCTCCGCCGCCCGACGGCGGGCCTGAGGGCCGTCCGTGAGAGCGGTCGCCGTGGGAGGCGCTCGTCCAGGCCCCGGGGGCCTCGCCCGTGCCCTGCGTCGGCTCCGAATCGCCCGATCCGCGGGCGGCGGCGTTCGCCCGGGGAAGGGCGTCCGGGTTCGAGCCGTCGGCGTCCGGAGCGCCTGCGAACCGGTCGGCGCCGGGCCTGTCCGGGATCGGCGGGGATTCGGCGTCGGATCCGTCCATCAGGATCGGGCCTTCGTGCCGGGCGAGGACTCCCTCGCCCCGGGTCCGGGCCCGTTCGCTCCCGACTCAGGCCCGTCGGGGCCGGGCGCCGCCTCCGCACGGGAGACGCCGATGGAGATGAGCCGGGTGAGCAGTTCTCGGCGGACGGCTTCCGGCTTGGAGGCGTCCATAAGCTGCGCGGGGCGGAAGCGGAACGTCCGGCCGTCGGCCAGGAGGATGTCCAGCCATTCGCCGTCGGCGTTGATGAAAGCGCCCTTGAGTTCGGGGTGCGCTGCTGCGACCTCGACCGCCCAGTCCATGAAAGCCATGTGTTCATTGTCTCCCGAAAAAGCCTGCGTTCCGGACGTCCGTTCATCGACGGCGTGACGGATGTCGTGCCCGATCGTCCCCGTTCGCATTGGCACTGCCGGTGCCGGCGCAATATATTGGGCGGGGAGAGATGCTCACGCGATCTCTTTGCAACGCAGGGTCCCATGACCCGGCGACGGGCATGCAGTTCACGCACACGCCACCGCATTCCGAAGGAGGTCCGATGTCTTTGCCGCGCTTGCGCAGCAGGAAACGTAAAGACCCATCGCGTTTTGAGGAAGGGCGTGTCCAAGCGCACCCAACGGTTCGTGTCCATCGGCGCGACGGCGGCCATCCTGGCCGGATACGTGATTGCCGTCACGTCTGCTGAGGGCATCGATCGCGCCGAGCTGTCGCTCAACGACGGCGGCGTGTGGGTGACCAATCAGGGCCTCGCGCATGGTCGGGCATCTGAACCACCTCCAAGACGATCGACGCGGGGGGTGCGCGCCGACTCGAACGAGTTCGACATCTACCAGGAGGGCGACACCGTCCTCGTGCGCGACCGGCAGGCGGGAACCCTCACCCAGGTCGACCCGGCGAAGGTCTCGATGGGCACGCCCAAGTCCCCTGGGCGACGCCGACCTCGTCGCCTTCGGCGGCGGCACTGTCGCGATGCTCGACATCCAGAGCGGCAAGCTGTGGACGACCCCCGCCAAAGGGCGCTTCCCTCCTTCGACACGTCAGCCAAGCCGGACATGTCGGGATTTGCCGGGGAGTCGTGACGGTCGGCAAGGACGGTCCGGTGCACGCCGCCTCCGCCCAGGCCAAGGCATGGAAGTCGATGGTCGCTCGAAGGATCGACCTTCCGCGAGGAGGGGCACTCCTGCCCAAGGGAGTTCGCCGGGTCCAAGAACCTCCAGATCGCCGCGGTCGGCTCGCTCCGTGGTGCTCGACGCCGAGTCGGGAAAGCTCGCCTGCCCGGTGGGAAGGTCGTCGAACTGGGGGAGACGAAGAACCTCCAGCTCCAGCGAGTCCGGGCCCGCGGCCGACGTGCAGTGGTCGCCTCGGCCACGACCCTGTACAAGGTCTCCCTGGCCGACGGCGCCATCACGGCCAAGCCCTGCCAACCCGCAGGCGCGCAACGCCCAGGGGCAACCCCGCCCGCCCGTCTTCCACGAAGGCTGCGCCTACGCGGCGTGGACGGAACGGGCTGCTCCCTGCAGGACTGCCCGGGGAGCAAGGACGACGAATCCTGGCCAGCGAGAAGCTCGCCGAGAGCAAGTCGGCGGAGTTCCGGACCAACCGCAGGTCATCGTAGCTCAACGACGCCGCCACCGGCAACGTCTGGCTGCCCGACAAGGACATGGTCCTGGTCAACGATTGGAACGAGGTCAAACAGCAACCAGGTCGAGAGCGACGAGCACGACGACAGCACCGACCTGACCACGCAGCGCAAGGACCCCGACCGCCAGCAGGAGAACCATCCGCCCACCGTGGAGAACGACAAGTTCGTGCGGCCCGGGCGCACGACGAGCCTGCCGCGGTCACCAACAGCGACTCCGACCAGGACGGCGACGTCCTGACCGTCAAGCCGACATCCACGCCTGCCTTCGGGGACCGTGCGCCCCAGCCGCAAGGGCCAGGCGCTGCAGATCGAGGTCCCCGAGACGGCGTCGGCACGACCACGTTCACTTACGAGGCCGACGACGGCCGGGGCGGGAAAGGCACCGGCAGGCGTCACCGTGGACGTGCACCCCTTCAACGTCAACGAGGCCCCGGTCCAGCAGATCAAGACGAGCGCGAAGCTCGCCTCCGCCGGCGAGACGACGCTCCAGCTCCTGGGGACTGGATCGACCCAGACGGCGACCCCATCTACCTCAAGGGGCGACGCCCAGCAAGGGGCTGACCGCGTCCTTCCAGGAGACCGGCAGCGTCAGGGTCAGGACCTCAACCAGGGGCCCGCCACGCGCAGGTCGCCCTGACCGTCTCCGGACGGCAGCAAGTCGGCCGAGGGAAGATGACCGTCGACGTCGCCGAGGGGGTCAACCCGCCGCCCCGCGCGAACGCCGACTACGTCAGGGTGCCCGTCGGCGAGGCGGCGACCGTCTCCCCGATGGCCAACGATCTCGACCCCTCAACGGCAGGCAGATGCGCTTGGTGGGCACCGGGCTCGCCCCGGCGGCCTGGCCGTCAAGACCTCGCCGAACCTCGGGAGCGTGACGGTCTCGGCCGACCGGCCCGGAACCCGGTACCTCAGCTACTTCGTCTCCGACGGGCCGACGACCTCCACGGGGGTCATCCGCGTCGACGCGGTCGAGTCCAACAAGCGGGACCCGCCCGTCGTCCGAGAACGGCATCGCCCTGCTGCCCAAGGGCGGCCAAACCCTCGTCGACGTCCGGGCAACGACTCGACCCGGCCGGCGCGTCCTGCACCCCGCAGTCGGTCGAATCCCCGCCGGGCGGCTAGATCACCGCCGCGCCCGTCAACCACGAGCACGTCGCCTCACCGCGCCCGCGGGCTTGAGCGGGCCCACGACGCTCAACCACCGTGTCCAACGGCACGGCCTCGGCGACAGGGGCGGATACTCGTCATCCCCGTCGACACCCCGACTCCAACGCGCCGCCGCAAGTCGCCGAGGACCAGTTGACGGTCCGCCGGAGACGTCGGGTCGGTCAACGTGCTGGCCAACGACCGCTCGCCGGGCAAGCTGAGCATGACCGTCCTGCCCGAGCCCCAGCACAGCGTCGACCCCGAGATGGGCCAGCCCTCGTCTCCGACAACCTCGTGCGCTTCCGGGCGGGAAGAAGGCGGGCACCACCTGGGTGAGCTACACCGTGCGCGACTCGCTCGGGAACGTGGCCTCGGGGACGGTCAGTATCACCGTCACCCCGGTCAACAGGGACGCCAACACCGCGCCTAACCCGGTGAACATCACCGCCCGGGCGATCGTCAGCCAGCCCGTGAAGATCCCGTGCAGCTCGACGGGGTGGACACCGAGGGCGACTCGGTCGAACTGGCCGGCCTGGGCGACTCCCAAGCTCGGAGTGGCGGAGGCCGGCAGCCTCGACGATCTCCTACACCGGGAGCAAGCCGGGCACCGACAGCTTCACCTACACGGTCAGGGACGCCTACGGCAAGACGGCCACGGCGCGCGTGCGCATCGGCGTGGCGCCCAAGGCGACGCAGAACCAGGCGCCGGTGGCCAACCGGGACCAGATGCTCGTCAAACCGGGGCGCAAGGTCGTCGCGCAGGTCACCGAGAACGACATCGACCCCGACGGCGACCCGATCTCCCTCGTCAAGGGGCTCGGCTGCCAGCGCCTCCCGGAGCTGAAGGTCGAGGAGCGCGAGCAAAAAGGCAAGCAGGGCAAGGGGATCGTCGTCTCCACCCCCGCCAGGAGGGTCTACCCGGTGACCTACTAGGATCCAGGACGGACGCGGCGGCACCGCCGAGGGCTTGATGGTCAACGTGCAGAAGGACGCGCCAGCCTCGCGCCGGTCGCGCGGGACGACGTGGTCGACCGGGAGCGGACGCTGGGCAAGAAGACCGTCAAGGTGAACGTCCTGGGCAACGACGTCGACAAGGACGGCGACATCCTGGAGGACACGGTCACCTCCGACGATCCGGGCGTCAAGGTCAACTCGGACAAGACCCCGACCGTCACGACGTCCCAGAAGCCGCGGATCATCCTGTACACGGTCAAGGACCCGACGGCATGAAGGCCTCGGCGATCGTGCGCGTGCCCGGCAACGCAGACCGAGCCGACCGTCGATCTCAAGAAGGTGCCGATCGTCGTCGACGCCGGCAAGCCGTTCAAGATCCCGATCAACGACTACATCCTCACGCGGCCGGGCGGGTCCGTGTCCATCACCGACGAAGCACGTCGAGGCCTCCGTCGGATGGGGACAACAGCCCGCTGGTCGTCGACGAGAAGACGCGAGTCACGGCCAAGCGGGAGTTCTCGGATCGACCTCCGTCACGTTGGAAGTCACGGACGGCAAGTGACCGCAACGACTCCTCCGGCGTCGTCAGGACCCTGACGCTGCCCATCGAAGTGCGGGCGTCCGGCAACCCGCCCGCCCGTCTTCACCCCCACACCGGTCTCCCTGAGGCGGGCGGCGACAAGGCCCGTCAGCCTCGCCACCATGACGACCGACCCCACCGACGCCAGGACGACCCGACGACTTCACCTGACAAGATCACCCAGCAAGGTCAACGGCGTGGACGCGAAGATCTCCGGCTCTGGTGATGACCTTGACAGCCGACCCGGGCGCGCTTCCCGGCCCCCTCGGGTCGATCGGCGTGACCGTCAGCGACGGGCAGGCCGAGACGAGCAGGAGCCTCCCGCAGATCGTCAAGACGAAGAAGCCGCTCGTCCAGGTCGGCGAGATCACGCAGACCGTCAACGCGGGCAGCACGACGAAGATCGACGTCGCCGCCCACGCGACCAACCCGTTCCCGAACAAGCCGCTGTCCATCCACGGCGCGCCCACGGTGGTCTCCGGCACGCGACCGCCACCGCCGCCGGCAGCGCTGTCACGGTGACGACCTCACGCCGACGCGCACGGCGAAGTCGTCGTGCGCTTCCAGGTCATCGACGGCTCGGGGGATCCCAGCCGCGCCGCGACCGGCACGATGAGAGCTGGCCGTGCGGTCCCGCCCGGACAAGGTCTCCAACGTGACCGCCGAGGTCCTCAACAGGAACAGCGCGGTCGTCAAATGGACGAACGGCTCGCCCAACGGCTCGCCCTTCACCAGTTCACGGTCCGCGACCTGACCCAGGGCGACTCGACCGACTGCCCGGTGGGCTCCCAGTGCGTCATCTCCGGGCGCAGGCTCGGCGTCGAGCACACCTTCGAGGTGATCGCCCACAACGAGGCGGGGGCCTCCGATCCGGCGTCGTCCGGTCCGTCATGATGGACATCGTGCCTAACCAGCCGGGGAGCGCCTTCCGCGACGGCCGGCGACAGGACGATCGGCTTCTCGTGGTCCCCGGCGACCTCCGACGGCTCGGGCATCACCCACTACATGGTCAACGTGGCCGGCCTCGGCTCCTTCAAGGTGGCGGGCACGAGCCTGACGCTCAACGAGGGCAACGGAGTCCGCAACGGGGTCGCGTACTCGGCGACCGTCACGGCCGTCAACCGGCAGGGGTCCGTCCCCCGCCTCGCCGTCTCGAACCAGGTGATCCCCTACAGCAGGCCCGGATCCTTCACGGTCAAGGCCGAGAACACGACGATAGGGCAGGCCGGGCCGTCGGGATCGGTGAGGGTGAGCTGGTCCAAGCCCGACGGCAACGGCAGGCCCATCCAGTTCTACACCGCTGCGTCGAGCACCGGCGTCGCCGCGAGGTCTCCCAGAAACGAGACGAGCCGACGTCTTCGAACCCGCCGTTCTCCCAGGTGTCCTTCACCGTGACCGCCGTCAACGACTCGGTTACCGGCTCCTCGTCCGCCAGCTCGGCGTCCGTCCAGGTCCGCGGCCTGCCCGCGGCGCCGTCGGGCGGCTCGGCCAGCCACCGGCCGGTCAGAGCTGCCGTCAGCCCGCCGAGCGGAGGGGGCCGCCAACGGCTGGAGCCAGGGCGAGATCTCCTACGAGATGTCCACGAACGGCGGCGGGTCCTGGCAGAGCGTCGGCAACCTGAGCGGCCTGCCCGACGGCCAGGAGGTCACGATCGTCTTCCGGGCGGTCGGCAGCGCCAACGGAGCCCGCTACCCCGGCCCTGCGTCGGCGCCGGTCAAGGCGACCCCGCCGGGCCCAGGAAGTACTTCTTCACCCTCACGGGCACCTCCTACCCGTGCACGGTCGGGGACTGCAAGCCCATGAGGCTCCGGGCAACAGCATCAACGTCAGGTTCGAGGGCTACGCCCCGAACCGGGAGGTGACGATGCCGCCCCGCGGATCCACCCCAGTACAAGGGCACGTACAAGATGGACTCCAGCGGCAACCGCTGACGAACTCCTCAAAGTGGGCTACCCCAACGGCAACCCGGCGGTCGCGCAGCCGGGGACGCCGGCCAGCGAGCTCTACAAGGTCTGGGAGTGCGACGGCAATCCCGGAGGATAAGCCGGCCCGGCCGGGCGCCCGACGCCCGGCCGGGCGAAACCCGCCGGCGAGGCGCTCGGCGCATCGGCGGGACCGGAGCGGCGAAGCGGCCAGGGGCCGACCGGGCCGCCAACTGAGATAAATCACGCTTATCTTTAAGGAAGAGGAAATGTCACGATCAGAACAGGTGACCGAGGAGAACGCGCGGTGGTTCGAGGGGTCCTTCACCCGGATCGCCGCCAACGTCGGCAAGGCCGTCCTCGGCAAGGAGGACGTCGTGCGGCTCGCGCTCACGTGCATGTTCGCCGGGGGCCACCTGCTCCTGGAGGACGCGCCCGGCACGGGCATAGGGCGGCGCTCGCCAGGGGCCATCGCGGCCACGGTCAGGGCACCCATTCGCGCATCCAGTTCACGCCCTGACCTGCTTCCTCCGACATCACCGGCGTGACGATCTACGACCAGAAGACCGGCGAGTGGAACTTCCACAGGGCCCGATCTTCGCCTCCATCGTCCTGGCCGACGAGATCAACCGGGCCTCGCCCAAGACCCAGTCCGCCCTCCTGGAGGTCATGGAGGAGTCGCGGGTCACCGTGGACGGCGTCACCCACGAGGCCGGCCGGCCCTTCATGGTCATCGCCACCCAGAACCCGATCGAGCAGGCGGGGGACTCATGCCCTCGCCGGAGGCCCAACTCGACCGCTTCCTCATCAAGTCCTCGATCGGCTGCCGAGAGCGCCGCCGGCATCGAGATCCTCAAGGGCTCGGCCACCCCCGACCGGTCCAAGACCCTGCCCGCCGTCATCTCGACATCCGCCGTCGAGGAGATGACCGAGATGGCCTCCTTCACCTACGCCGACGAGTCGGTGCTCGGCTACGTCCAGGACCTCGTCGAGTCCACGCGCTCCTCGAAGGACGTGCGGATCGGCGTCTCGACCCGCGGCGCCATCGCGATGGTCCGCGCCGCCCGCGTGTGGGCGCTGTCCAGAGCCGCCACTACATGCTGCCCGACGACGTCAAGACCCTCGCCCTGCCCGTGTGGGCGCACGCATCGTCCTGGACCCTGACGCCGAATTCGGCGGGGCCACCCGCGAAGCGGTCGTCATACGGGCCCTGGAAGAGGTCTCGGCGCCCATTTTCCGCAAGTGACACGGCCCGGCGAGTGACGATGCCCTCCCCGTACCCGAAGAGACCCGCTGCGAGGAAAGCCCCCGACCGCCCGAAGAGCTGGGATGGCGGCCTCCGCCTGGAAGAAGCCGCCGCCGCCTGGACGAGCGGACCCGCGTCAGGACGGCCGACCGGCTCTGAAGGCCTGCCCGTGCTGGGCCCGGCGGTGAGGCCCTGCGCATCATCACCGTCTTCGCGTGGATGGTCCTCCTCCTGGCGGTCGGGTCTTGACGTCGGGCTCCGGTGGCGTGGTTGGAGGTCACCGGGCTCGCCATCCTCTTGACGTTCGTGTGATCGTCGCGTCTGGACGATCGGGATGGTGCGCTACGTGGTCAAACTGAAGTTGGCCGGCCAGCGCGTGGTCGTCGAGGAGTCCGCGGTCGGCGAGCTGTCCGTGGTCAACACGTCGAACCGGCCCTGCGCGTCCTCGGTCATCGAGGTGCCGGTCGGGGCCGCCCTCGCCCAGTTCGCCGTGCCCATCCTGACGGGCCGGTCCGAATTCACCGAGATCTTCACCGTGCCGACCCGGCGCCGCGGCACTCATCACCATCGGGCCCGTCCGGTCCGTGCGCGGCGACGGCCTCGGCCTGCTGCGCGGGAGCAGAACTGGGTCGAGGCCCAGGAGCTGTACGTCCACCCCAGGACCGTCAACGTCTCATCGAACGCGATCGGGTTCATCCGCGACATCGAGGGGGCCACCACCACGACCTGTCCTCCAGCGACGTCGCCTTCCACGCGCGCTGCGCGAGTACCTGCCCGGCGACGACCGCCGCAACGTCCACTGGAGGACCACGGCCCGCACCGGCCGGCTCATGGTCCGCCAGTTCGAGGGAGTCGCGGCGGGCGCATCTGCTCATCGTCTTCGACGACGACGCCCGCTCCTGGCACAACTACCGCGAATACGAGCTGGGGGTGAGCGTGGCGGCCTCGATAGGGCGGCCGTCGTCCGCGAGCGCCGCGACTGAGCTGCAACCAGCCAGCTCGGCCCCGTCCCGACGTCCTCGCCCAACGCCTTCCTCGACGGGCTGACGAAGATCGAGCCGAAGGCCGGCGTGGAACGGCTGGGCGACCTGGCCAGGATCGCCACGGACCGCGAGCCCCAGGCGTCGGTGGTCGCGGTGGTGACGGGCCTCGCGTCCCGAAAGCCTCCGAGCTCCACCGACCCACGCCGCCCTGCCGGTCAACGCCCGGTCGTTCGCTCTGCGCATCCACGAGGCGGAGAGGGTGTCGCGGGCGCTCGTGGGCGGCTTCCCGATCGTGACGATCCCGTCCCTGGATTCGCTTCCCCTCGCGCTGCGGAAGGCGGTGAGCTGAATGTCCCTCTGCTGCGTTCGGTCACGAGGTCGCGGCGCACAGTGCCGCCGCTGAAGAGGCAGACGCTCTCCTCGCAGGTCGAGGCGCAGGCTCCCGGCGGCCCGCCGGATCCGCGCAGGTCGGCGTTCGCCGACGCCCGGATGGCTGACTTGGCCGTCGTCGCGGCCCTCTTGCTGGCCGCCCTCGGCGACGTGGGGTCCGTGTTCGGGGACATGCAGGGGCTACGTCGCGGGCGCCGGAGAGGGGTGCTCCTGGGCTTAGGCATCGCCGCGCTGGGGGTGTGGCTGCGCCTGACGCCGTGGCTGACGGCCGTCCTGGGGATGCTCGGCTACCTCGCCTCGGCGGCCTCATAGCGCTCAGGGGAGACGGCGACGGGCGGCGTCCTGCCGACCGCCCGGACGTTTCAGATGCTCATGGTCCAGTCCTCAAGGGCTGGAAGGACCTGCGACCCTCACGCCGCCCGCGAGCGCTTTCCTGGGGCCGACCGTCCTGCCGTATCTCGTGTGCACGGTCGCCGGACTGGTGGTCGTCCGTCGTCCTGCGGACGCGACGGGGAGTGGGCGATGCCGCCGGTGGCCGGCGTCCTCGTCTCGGGGATCCTCTTCGGCTCCAGCACGCGCCCCTGGCCCGGTGGATCGGCGTCTTCATCGGCATGACGGGCCTGGCGTGGTGGTCGCGCACGGTCGAGCGGCGGCGCGTCGTCCGACGGGCCGCGCCCAGACGTTGGGCGCGATGGCCGCGCGACGCGCCGCAATGGAGCCGTCGCGCTGGTCGCGGCGGGGCCGTCGTCGCCTTCGTGACCGCCCGCTCCTGACCGATTCGCGGGCGCGGTATGCGATCCGGCAGGACGTCGTCCCGCCGCTGGACCTTCGCGAGTATCCCTCGCCGCTGACCCAGTTCCGCTCCTTCATCGACCAGCGCGAGGACGAGACGCTCATGACGGCAGGGCCTGCCGGACAGCAGGGCAAAGGCGCGTCCGCCTGGCCACTCTCGACGTGTACGACGGCATCGTCTACAACGTGACGAACCCGGCGACCCAGGGCTTCAGGAGGGTCGGGCCGAAGGTGACCGACAGGCAGCCGGCCAAGGGACGGGCACTCAGACCCTCGAGGTGAGGATCGGCGGATTACAGCGGCGTGTGGCTTCCCGGGTCGGGGAGCTGCGCCGCGTCGACTTCACCGGCAAAGCGCGCCGGCGATCTGCGCGAGTCCTCTACCTACTCGCCCACCCAGGAGACTGGCCCTGACCGTCACCCCCGTCGGCAGCGGCGACGAGTACACCGACGACCGTCACCTACCGGCGGTACTCCGACAAGCAGCTGGAGGCGCCCTTCGGCGTGGTCGACACTGCAGGACAACACGAACGTCCCTGTCGCCGTCCAGGCCAAGGCCCAGGAGATCATCACCGGCGAGACGAGGCCCGATCACAGGCTCGGGCGGAGAACCATCTGAAGCAGCGAAGGGCTACTACGCCGACGGCAGGAGGGCTCGCCGTCGCGTCCAGGCATCGCGTAAACCAGCGCATCCAGAGCCTCCTGGAATCGGAGTACATGCAGGGAGACGACGAGCAGTACGCCGTGGCCATGGCCCTCATGGCCCGCTCGCAGGATGCCGGCCCGCGTCGTCAGCAGGGCTTCTGCACCCGAGTCCTACTCCAAGAAGGGCACCCAGACCATCATGCGCGACGCCCACGTGTGGGTGGAGATCAACTTCGACGGCGCGGGATGGGTCGCCTTCGACCCGACTCCGCCCAGGGACCAGCGGCTGACCACCCAGATCCCCAAGCGAAGCCCAACTCCGCTCGAGGTCGTCCAGCCGCCGGAGCCTCCGGACAAGCCGATCGAGCTGCCGCCGCTGTCCGCCGACGATCGAAGAAGGCCCCCGACGCGCGGTCGGGCACGGCCGCGTGGGTCGAGGTACGCTGTACGGCGTCTCGGGGTTCTCCTGTTCATTCTGCCCTCGCGACGATCCTCGGCCTGAAGGCGCTGCGCTCGCGCCGACGGCGGCTTCGCGGCCGCCGGACGATCCGCGCGGCGGGCGCGTGGGAGGACGTGCTCGACGTGGCGCGCGACGGCAGGATCGCCGTCGACCCCGCAGGACCAGGAGCGAGCAGGCGAAGGCTCTGGCGGGTGCGGTGGCCTTGCGCCAGGAAGCCGCCGACGTCGCTCCGATCTCGCGGACGGCGTCCATCGCCGACTTTCACCGTCTTCTCCGGGAGGACATCGACCAGGTGCGGTTGGACGAGGCGTGGGCGAGCGCGGACGAGGCGAAGATGCGCCATCCGCCAGGTCAGCCCCCGCCGTTCGCGGTTTTCGCTGCGTTCGCTCGCCAGACGGAACGCCTGGCGTGCGTGGCGCGGAAGGAGGGCTGGCGAGTGATGCCCAGAGCGCTAGCGGGCACCTGACGGTGGGTAAGGTATATCCTCCCAAAAGGGAAGAACGACATTGTCGAGGTAGGTCATGACTAGCCAACCTGTGTACTTTCATCAAGCCAGCGCAGGCCGGCGCAATCTCGCGCGCGCATACGGCATGCTGGTGGTCGTCGCCGAGATCGCAGCCTCCCTCCTGCCCGCATCGCCGATGCCGGTTTCGCCTCTCCCGGCCAGGCGCTCGCCCCCTACGTCGTCGCGGTCGCGATCCTCCTGCTGTTCTGTGCGTTCAACTGCCTCGCCGCCTACCGGACCGGGACCCTGCCGGGGCTGAAGTCCTTCGGGTCAAGGCCGTCCTCGTCGAGGACGGCGGCCCGGCCGAGTGGGCCGCCGTCAAGAAGTACGCCGTGGAGGGCTTCGTCGGCCCTGTTCACCCCTGGTCGGCGGCCTGCTCCTCATCCTCAAGTACACCACCGACGAGCTGGGTCGGACCCGGTCTCGACCGGCTGACGGGATCATCTACGTCGACGCGCACCGTCCCATCGAGGAGGAGTCCGAGGAATGGGACGGCGAGGACGACCTGGAGGACCTGAGGAGGCCGGGCCGGCTCGAGGACGCTGAGCCCGCAGTCGCCGACTCGGCGTTCGCACCGCGCCCCTCCGAGGTCGCCGACGCGGCCGACGAGGATGCCGTGCAGAGCGAGGCGGACCGGATCGGAGCGAGCATGACCGGCGGATTCGAGCCCGCCGGCCGCGTCGCCCGCGGCGAAGGCGCGGCGATCGGCGAAGGCGGATCCGGCGAAGCCGAGGCTTCTCGCGAGGCCGAGGAGGCCTGGCTGGGGCCCGGCGCTCCGCGCGCGCGGGACGGCCGCGGCGAACGCCGGTCCACCGGGGCGTGGGGCCCGCAATCTCAGCCTCTCAGGCGGCGCGGAGGACTCCCAGCAGCCCACCGCGGCCTTCCCGACGCCCGGTCGCTCACCGGACCCGTCCGATCCTTCGCCCGCCCCAGCCTTCCGCGCCGGCTCCCGAGCCCGCCTCGCCCCCGGAGCCCGGCGGCTCCTCCGAGCGCGGCGACCGCCTCCCGTCCGGCCACGACGGCCCCTCCCAGCCCGGCAGCCCCTTCCTCCTCGCCAGTGGCGTCGGGAACAGTCGATCCGGGGATCCCGCAGCGCCCGAGAGCTCCGCGCCGACCGCGCCGGACCGGGGAGGCGGGCGCCCCTGAGGGCCCCTGCGGCTCGCCCCGCCCCACGGTCGCTGGCCCCCGCGGCGTCCAGCGCCCCGGCCGCCCTGGTCGGCTCCGGGGCTCGCCTGAATGGACGGAGCCCGGCCCGGCCCGGCCCGCGGCTCCCATTCGGCCCCTTCCGCGCCCCCGGTCTCCCGCCGTCGGCGCGCCGCCCCGGGCGCGCACGCGCGCATGCCCGTCGTCCGCCTCGTCTTCGACGACGGCGTCTCCCGCGACCTGTCGGGAACCCTCGTCGTGGGCAGGAACCCCTCCGTCGACCCCGCTCACCGCGGCGCTGAGCTCATGCCCATCGCCGACCGGCAGAAGTCCGTCTCCAAGACGCACGCGGCCCTCACCGCCACCCTCAGGGTCTGCTGGTCGAAGACCTTCGATCGACTAACGGCACCGTCGTCATTTCGGCCGATGGCAACCCGGTGCCGGTCGCCGGGCTTCCCCATTTGGGCGACCGACGGCGCGAGCGTTCTGTTCGGAGGCCGAAGGGTGAAGGTGGTGATTCGATGACGCTGCGAGTCGTGGCCCGCACGGGGTTTGCGACCGACATCGGCATGCGTGCGCTCAACGAGGACAGCGCCCTGGCGGGCAGGTCCGTTTTCGTCGTGGCCGACGGCATGGGCGCATCTGGCGGGCGAGATCGCCTCGCGGACGGTGGTCGACGTGTCTCGAGGCCGGGACGGCGAGCGAGTCTGCCAGCGCCCACGAGCTGGAGGGGCGATCGCGCAGGCCGCGCAGCGCGTGGCCGGCCTGGCCAGCCAGAAGAGCCTGCTGGGCACGACCGTCACGGGGCTGCTCTCGCCGACGAGGGAGACTACCCCTGCGCGCGGGTCTTCAACATCGGCGATTCGCGCACGTACCACGTCTCGAGGCAGGGCCTTCACCCAGGTGACGAGGGACCACCCGAGGTGCAGGAGCTTCGGACGCGGGGATCATCACCGAAGAGCAGTCTCTGACGTGGGAACGACGCAACGTCACTTCCACCCGGGCGCTGGGATAGATTCGGGACCGGTCGTCGGGCGACGTCCATCCGGTCTAATGCGGAGACCGCTTTCCTCCTGTGCTCCGACGGGCTGAGCGCGGCGTCGTGTCGGGACACTCAGACACTGGCAAGAGGTCGCCCGATATCGACAGACTTCCGGAACGTTACACCGCCCAGACCCTCGTTCAGAAGGCGCTTCGGAGCGGCTCGCCAACGTCACGGTGCTCGTGGTCGACATCGTCGATTGCAGCCCCTGACGGCCCGCGCTGGAGGTCGAGGGGATGCAACGGCGGCGCAGATCGTCCGGAACGTCGGCGACGACACGGTACCCAGGAAGGGTCGACGAGGCGGCTGCGATCGCTCAGCTCAGGTGAAGACTGCCGCAGCTTCGCCGCCGTCTCGTCACCGCCTCGCGTTGACCGTGGCGCGCATGAACGCCGAGCGAGGGAGTGCTGTGGGCAGCCCCGCGCCTGGCGCGTCCCCCGACCAGATGGTCGAAGGCTCGGGCCATGGGGCCCGCTGCCACCAGGGCATGCCTTCCGAAGTCGCGCCGCTCCCAGTAGCGAGGGACGATCAGTGTCCGGCGGCCTTTGCGCGGCGCGGTTGCTCGCGCGCGCGCGGGACGTGGTGATGCCGCCGGCGCGAACGCGCTCTGACGTGGAACGAGACGCGCCTCGACGAGCGTGCACGAGATCGGTCGTCGACGCGCGCCCGCCCGGCGACATCAGTACGCCGAGGGCTCGCCCTCGGCGACGGGATGCGCTCGCCTGTCCTCCACACGCATCTCCGCCTGCGCCGCCCGAGCCCCTCCTCGCGCTCGTGCAGGACGTCGGGCGCCCCTTCGCCCGCAGGCGCGGAGTAGCGCCCCGAGTCGGGTCCGGCGCCCGCAGCGGGCTCCTGGCCGGCGTCGCCGCCGGAGACGCCTCGATCGCCGATCCGATTCGGGAGCGCGCCGCGGCGCATTCCTGGATTCTGCTGCAGTGATTTCGCACGGTCGCTCAGTCCGGCGAAGCGGCCGCCGCCGCATGACGCGCCCGTCGGGGACGCAGCCTCACGCGCACGCTCCGGCCGCCCAGGAGCGATCCCATCCAGCTCCCGCCCGCCGGAATCCCTCCTGCCGGCCGGGCGCCCTTCCGCACTCCGGACGCCGCGCGGTCGGATCGGGAGCCCGCCGCCGACCGAATCGCGAAGGCGCCTCCGCGCCCGAAGGCAAGTCCCCAGCCCGAGGCGTGCGTGAGCCTGAGGCCTCGCCCCGAGGCTCCGCGAGAGCCTGCCGAGACCGGCTGCCCCGCAAGCGCAGCAGGAGTCCGGCGTCCGATGCCGTCGACCGGCAGGAGCCCAGCCAGCCGGGACGGCGGACGGCCGGGCGCGGAAGACGACGCATCCCGCCGGACGACCCGAGCCACACCGACAGCCCCTACGACGACTCCTTTCCTCGACGTGCGGTGAACGTCCCCGCCCTCGAGAAGGCCGACACGGGCTCGACGGCCGCGGACTCCGGCTTCTTCATCGACCCGTCCCCAGGCAGCCTGCGCGTGTCCCACGCCGCCGACCCGCTCGGCCGAGCAGGAGGCATCCTGGACGGTTTCTTTCTCATCCCACAGCGAACCCGCGGGAAGACGGCGATCCGCAGGACCGGCCACTTTGGCGCATTGCGGGCCGAGAAGGCGATCCGGCGAGCGCGATGAAGAGGCCTCGCGTGAGCGCAGCGAGAGGTCGGCTCATCTCGAGCGTCTACGCTCAGCTCGGCTCCGTCGGCGTCCGGAAGCGCCCCGAAGCCTCCGAGCAGTCCGCCCGCCGGAGCCCGTCTCAGTGCCTCCTCCCCGCGCCTGAGCCACCTGCGCGCTCTGCGGGAGCGGGCCGAGCAAGCCCCTCGAAGCGCTCCGGAGGGAACGGAGGACTGCCGCCGACGAACGGAAGCTCGCCGCCGACGGCCGCCTCTCCGCCGGCGAAGAACGATCCCGCGTGTCGCTGAAAGCCCCGCGACCGCCGAGAAGCTGCATCCGGCGGTCTCGGCGTCCGCCGAGCTTTCTCGCCCTGGCACCGGCGCCGCGTCCGGCGGCGGTCGGCTCGTTCACCGTGCAGGTGTCCAGCGCGGCCGGTGGTCGAGGACGAGCCCGAGTCAGGCCGGATGCCGCAGACGGCGACGCGCCGGGCGCCCTGCCGACCTCGTCTCGCTCGGGTGCGGTGCGATTGGCCCGGCCCCTCCGGATCGAGGTCGGCGATTCCGGCGCGCAGGGACAGCCCGCGCCGAGGCCGCCGGAGGGCGCAGGTCGCGCTCCGGCGCTTTCCGCTGGGCGAGCAACGACGCATCGCCCGGAGATCGTCCATTTGCTGTCCGCGATTCCACCGATTCCGAAGCCTTCAGCAGGGCGAGGCACCCGAGTCGGAGGATTCACCTGAGCCGAAGACCGCCTGCGGGCAGGACATGACGGAGAGGAGCCGTCACGACGCCGCCGACGCCGATGCGCGGAGGAACCTGCCCGCCCGCCGCGGACGTCGGCGCTCTGTAGACGAGCCTGCCTCCAGGACGCCGGCGGAACTCCGCGGACCCGCCGGAGACCTCGCCCCAAGCCCGCCGTGAGTCTTCGCTCGAAGCTGTGGGCGGCCGGTCTGCCAGGCTCGCCTCGCCCGGCCGGAGGCGGGCGCTCGACGATCCGCCCGCTCGCCGGGCGACGCCCCTCAGAGCGGCGCTTTCCCCGCAGTGCCCGCGCCGGCGGCTTCGCGGCCGGTGCTGCCAGCGGCGGCAACCGGGTCCCGACCGCGCAGGAGCCCGGCCAGGGGGAGCCCACTGACATCCCCACGGCGGTGGACCCGCCGGCCATCACCGGGCCGATCGGCCTCGACGAGCCGGCCTCCGGAGAGCCGGAAGAGTCGGATCCGTCGGCCTCTCTTCGACCCGCTTCGCGCGGGCCCGGCGCCGCCCGAGTGCGCGAGCCTCGGCGGCTTCCAGCTCGTCTCTCCGAAGCCTGCGAGCTCCCGCCGAGGCGATGACGGCCGCCTCTCGAACCCGACGATCTGCTTCCCGCCGAGCCCAGCCCCGAGAGTCCGTCCGAGTGCGTCCCTGCCCTCCGGCTTTTGAGCCCTGCGGGAGGGAGCGCTTCCGAATCCGGCTCGGACGAGGGCGCAGAAGAGGACGTGCTCGCCGGACGAAGGCGACCATGACTGGCGAGATGCCTGGTCGTCCCAGCAGGGCCCAGAGCTGCGCGAGCAGAGTCTCCGGCGAGTCGGAGGAGGAATCCCCGCCATGGTCCTGGCCCTGCTGGTGCCACCACGGGCACATCGTAACCCACCGCATCGGCTCTCGTGCCGCCTGCAGTGGGGCGCCCATAGGCGGGGAGCCGAACCGGTATCCGCGCTCGGCTCTGGGCGAGATCCACGTCTTCGGACCGGTTTGCGCGTTCCTCATCGGATGCGCCGACATCATCATCGGGCGCAAGCTCCACCGCGACTCGAGTCGAAGGCGTCCGCACGCCCATCTCGCAGTGCCGGTTCCCAGCCCCGGAACCAGCAGATCTCCCGCACCCACTGCGAAGTCCGTGCGTGGACGGGTGGACGCGCGCCTGGTCGAACCGCAAACCGAACAACGGCACCCACGAGCGTGCGGCCCGGAGTAGCGGCCTCCATCCGCATCCGGGCCGACGGAGCCGTTCTCGTCAGGGGTCGGCGACGTCATCGGACATCGGCGCAGGGAGTGACGATCCAGATGCTCGGCCCGCAGGCAGGAGTGTGACGTGCTCGTCGCCGTCCCGCCACAACCTCCGAAGATCCCCAATGCGACGTGTACCTCGCCTCGGATCCGAGCCGTTCGCGATCGTGACCCTCTCACGAGCAGCAGATCTGCCGCGAAGCGGCGATCAAGCGTCCCGCGTGCGCGGCAGTGGCCGACGCCCAGAGGCAGTCCTTCCGCGCCGAGGCCAACCTGATGGCCTCGCATGAGTCTCGCACCTCTCGGATCGTCTCCAGTGTACGGTGCGGGTGAGGCCGGGACGAGCGCTGTACAAAATTTCATCATGGAGCACCGCCCGCCCCGCACTCTGGGCGCCAGGCTGCGCCAGCAGCCGTCACGGTCACGCACGCCCCCGGAGATCGGCATTCAGATCGGCGGCGCGATCGGAGAACTCTGGCGGCACGCGCGGGCATCGTCCACCGGGACATCAAGCCGTCCGACATCCCTGCTATGACCCCGTTCCAGCGCTCCCTGTCCTCACCGATTTCGGATCGCCACCCGCATCGGCAACGTCAGCCCGGCTGAGGGCTTTCCTCGGTTCCCTGCGCCGCCCGAGCAGGCGTTATCGGGGAGTGGAGCGGCCGCCGTCACCGTGGACGTGTACCCTGGCGGCCACGGTGACACGCCCGGCCGGGCCGCCCGCCTCGAGGTCAAGGACGGAGACAACTCGAGATCGCCGTCATCAACCGGGTGCTGCGGACCCCGTCCCGCTGATGGGGCGCCACGACGTGCCCGAGGGAGCCCGAGCGCGTCTTGACGATCGCCACGTCGCGATCGCCAGCGATACGCCTCGGTGATCGACTTCGCCAGGGCTCTGCAGGCGATTCAGGCGGCGCGTGCACCAGCGCCCGACCGATCTGCCGGACGTCCCCGACGATCCCCGCTTCCACGACAACCCGTCCAAACCGGCGCGACGACGCCGACGCGACCCGGCCAGGCGCGATCCGCAACGACTCGACCCGCTGCGGGACGAGACTCGACCTGCCTCTCCCCCGAGGGTGCTCGGACCGGCGCCCTCTCCCAACATCCGCGCTTCCGGCTTCCGAGGCGCTCTACGACGGCGGGCCACAGCGGGCGCCGCCCGACTCGGCACCGCCGGGCGACGCGTTCCTCGGCACCGCCGAGGCGGAGACGGATGCGGGCACCGCGAAGCGGCGAGGCCCGCCGGGGGTCCAGCACCTCGAGGGCGCCGTCCCGTGACGCGGACGCGCGCGCCGGCGTGATTCCAGGAGAGCCCTGGGCGTCGTGGCCGTCCGGTTCTCATCGCCGCCGCCGGGCAGCGCTCGCCACTGCCGTCGGCATCCTCTTCGCCCCGCGGCACGGCAGCGAGCGGGACGGCCGGGCGGCGACCTCGACGGAGACGACGCCAACGATTTCGTGGCGTCAACCACGCCGGGCCAGGTCGCTCGCGCTGCGCGGCGAGCTCCATGACAAGGTCAAGTTCACGTGGGAGCAACCCCGACCCCAAGCCCGGGACAAATTCCTCTACGCGATGGGACCAGATCTCCGGTGAGGGCCAGCTCAACGAGACGAAGGCGTCGAGACAGCGTCCCAAGCCAGTTCCTCCAGACGTGCTTGTCCGTGCGGGTGCACAGGAAGGGCGGGTCGGAGTCGCCTGCTGTCACCAGGCAGTGCGTGTGAGCACTCCGTGACGCTCGGCCCTCCTGCCTGTTCCGCGTCGCGGCCCGCGCCAGCCCTCAGCCGTCTGCTCGCCTGTCTTGTCCGCTGGCGGCTGCAGAACACGTGACGCGCAACCGGCTTCGCTTCCTTCCCGGAAAGGGTAGGATTGCCGCGCGTACCGCGGATGGTGCACGGCGTCGTCTTCTCCACGGCGCGGCGATCCGTCCGCAGCCAGGAGTTGCGCCGTCGGTCTGGCGTGTGAAGGCCTCGCCGAGGGCGCCGCTCTCATCGAAAGGGAACGAAGGCCACAGTCGGGCTCGCAATACGTTGGCGAGTCGTGGATGACTACATAACCGCCGAAAACCCACCGAAGAGGTCGATCAACCCGAGGTCTCCCCGGAGCCGGCCGGACTGAGATTGAGTTTTTGCGGCTGAGATTTACGCATCGACCTCGGCAAGAATCCTCTCGCACCATCGGACGCGTCGGATCTTCTTGCCACCGACGACAATCCTTTCCTCACAGGAACTTTCTCGTCACCGGAATCCCAGAATGGCAGTGGTGGTGACTAACGTGAGCCTCGCGCATCGCCGTCACGGTGGCCGAAACCACGGTAGCGTATCCAGCGTCGTCGATCGCCGGCCCCAGATCCGCCTCGTCGTCCACGATATGAGCTCTCGTCTCTCACCGCCGGGCTCGACGATCTCATGAGACATCGATCTCTACCCGCTCCCGTGGACACACCGATGACGAGTGTCTCCTCCGTCGGGCGCGAGGAGTGCGCGAGACGACGACTCGGACAGGTCACGCCTCACACCCAGCCAGCGTCTCGCTCATCCCCGCCTCGCCGAGTAATTCGCCCGCGCGGTAGGCACCGGGCCAGTCGGACATCCCCAGGTCGGCGCGCGCCGCGTCTGCCCGATGGACGCAGACCCGCTTCAACCGCAAGCTCGACAACGTGTGCGACAAGCTCGACCGCCTCGGCGTCGAGCTGCCTGCGCGGCGGACAGGGCGTCCACGCGGACGTCGCACCGCCGCGCCCGCCTCGGTCGAGTACGCGGTCGCCGTGCCAGCTGGTCACCGTCGAGGATCTCCCCTCAGCTCGACGAGGAATTCGAGGCCAATCGCGCTGGGCCAGCGGCTGAAGCTTCCTCCCGCGGCAAAGAAGCGCTGATCAGGCTCCTTTCAGCCGATCCCGGCGGGGCCTGCCGAACAGGCGGGCGCCGCGCAGATAGCTGTTAACGCACGCCATCCGGCTGGGCAGGGCGAGGACAGTAGATGCCCACCATCCCGCTGGGCATCTCATCCTCCGGGTCCATTGGAGGCGCAGACCGCTAGAGGTGAGGTGGCGTCGGCCGGGCAACCGGCAACTCGCGCCCGCGTCATGATTGAGGCTAACGTCGGCGTTATCACACACGCGCAATCAACCGATGGCTGACCACGTTCCTAATACCACCTCGATTTCTTCCCGACGAGTCAGCATCGAGCGTTACCCGCAAGTCGCATGCGCAACTGAAACGCCGATGGCGAGTCCACGTTTCCCGCCCGTCGGCCTCGCCGCACGCCAGTGGTTTGCCTTACTTTGTCCGAGGCGGAGGAATTGTGCCCGATCCTCGATATGCCATGGCGCCGGGCTAACGGATTCGCAAAGCGGTGGTAGCTGGTTCGCCCTCGGATACGCTCTCCCCACACTTTCTCCCCGAAGAGTCTTCCCGGCGCCGCCGCCTGCGGTCCTCGCCGGGAGGGCGTCTCGGATCGTCTCGCGGCTGGGTCGGGCTCCAGTTCCTTGCCTCCTGGAGCGATCGGAACGACAGGGCTCTCTCCCCGCGCTGCCCGGTCCGCGCGAGGGGAGGGCGAGACTCAGGAGGTTGATACGGACCGGCTGCTAACACGATCTTCAAGCGACGTGAACGATTGACCGACCCTTCACGTCCCTCATCTGATGCTCATAGGCGCTGGTCATATATCACGATCCGGCATGCGTCTTTCTCGTCCAAACTCTGCCTCGTTCGGGCGGATGATCCGCCAGATCTCGATTCTCGGACCCAGCGACGGCGAGGGGACTCCCTCGTTTCAGGCCTCGCCATCGGCATCGCCTCGCGCGTGGGCACCGCGAACATAGCGCGTTGCCATCGCCATCAAACTGGGGAGCCGGCGCCGTCTCGGATGTGGCTCGTCGCGTTCCTGGGAATGGCCAGCGCCTTCGTCGAGGCCGTGCTCGCCCAGCTGTTCGCGATCTGCTGGCCCGACGGCACGTCTCCGCGGCGGCTCCGGCTCCCACGTCCAGCGAGGCTCGACGCGCGCATGGGGCGTGGCTCTTCGCTCGCTCCTCTCCTCATCTTCTCCTCGGCACCTTTCCACGAGATGGCTCTCTCAGCCTGCAACACGACGCCGACACCTCGACGAGAGCAGTACGGCATCGCCCCTGGGCAGACGGCGCTCGTCCTCCTGGCCTCTGCGCGCCCATCCCTTCACGGGGGCTCGTGAGCGCGCCGGGCCAAGATCTCAGTCGGGTGGCGCGCCGATGGCCATCGCTCTACACCGGACGCGGTCGCGTCGGTGAGCGATGAACCTCGACGCGTGCTCACCCGATCGTTCGCGCGATCCTCGGCAGCCTTCGCAGCAACCCATGAGGTGATCGGCGAGTTTGGCCGGGGAGCATGACGGCGGCCACGCTCAACGGCGCGCGCCGCGGCCTCTTCTCGAACGAGGCGGGCGAGGGTCGGCCTCAACGCCGCCTCGGACCGCGCAGGTGACCCACCCGGGCGAAGCAGGACATCATCCAGTCGATGGGCGTCTTCGTCGCACACCCATCCTCGTCGCTCGGCCACAGCCTTCATGATCTTCAGCGACGCCCGACTGGCTCACTGGCGCCAGGAGTGACCCTGGCGGGGCCACCGTCACTCATCACGGCGATCGAATCGCAGCTCGGAGCTCCCTCGTCGTCCCGGTCATGGTCGCGCTCATCTGCGTCTCCCCGCCGGATCCCCGCTCATCGGAGCAACTGGCACGCCTCACGCCGAGGCGGAACGTCGACCTCCGCTCGACTCGGGCAGCGCTGCGCTGGCGGCTCCTCCAGACCGTGGCGGTCGCATCCATAGACCGCTCTGTCGAGCCTCAAGTCTCGTGGATCGCCGACATCACGATCACCCGCATGGCCCCCACCGCACATCGCCCGCCGCGCAGCTGCGGCCAAATGGGCCTCGGGCTGCAGCGCAAGACCACAAACCAGGATCCCGAACGCCCTTCGTGTCACCGCATTACCGCGAACATGCCCGGTGCCGCCCACGGACATCTGTTCCTCGAGCCACGGCGCGCTCACCCCACGGACTCGCACCGCAGGCCAGAGTGGAGCCGCATCCAAGGAGACCTCCCACCTCGGCCTCTTCCCGGCAGTATCAACGCATATGGGTATCCTCCACCCGCTGACGCAAGAGGTTGCCGCACACCCACCACTCAGGATCGGCAGGGAAAGACAGAGGAGGCCGCATTGAGAAGCGGACATGCCAGCCGGAGCCTGATGGCCGGTGCTTGCAACGGGCTGGCCGCGTGTTCCCTGAATGCAGCCGAAGCCTCGTCTCTGCGCGCGCCTCATCGGAACCGATCGGCCGGCTCGGCGCGTCGCGTCGGGAACCCCGTCAAGGCTCCACCGCGCGCGACGCCGAACTGAAGAAACGGCTGGCTTCAAGCTTCCACACTGGCAAACACTCGTGATCAAGCCGCACGCCTGATCCGTGTCAACGCTCAACAAGTTGCTCGTAAACGACCAGCGACCAGACGCTCACATCGCCTCCGATTCGACGACCACGCTAGCGGCACGCGCTCCAAGCGTCGGCAGTCACTGACGTCCGGAAGAGCTGAGTCGCCTCCCTGCCGAGTTGCGCGAACGGCGCCGCCAACCCGCCCGCCCGGAGATCGCCGACATCGCGGATTTCGCCGTCAAATGCCGCGGCCGGGGCAGCCCGATTCCGGCGGCTACATTTCGATGGTGGACGTACGTCGACCCCGACGGGGACGTGACATTCTGGGACCACGTCAACGCGCGACGACGCGATTGATGAGTCTCGGCAGAAGCTGACCGACGCGGTCAGGCAGATTGGCAAGGTGATCTGACGCCGGCGCACCGACGAGCGCGACCGCCGAAGCCCTCCCGTCAAACCCGAGTCCATCAAGGCGCCGCCGTCAACGGCGGCGCGTGCTGGTCAGACGCGAAGGGCAGACCTTCGATCGCCATCGCAGCGGCTTTCGCGGAGCAGAGGTTCGACACGGCCGGCCTGGCGCGTCGGCGACTTCCGCCGACAACGGGCGCAACATCAACTTCTGGACAGACCAGAGCGGGCTGACCGTTGAGCGAGTCCGAGCTCCCTCGACGCTGACGCGTGACCATGACCCTCGCCGAACGAAGTCGAGAAGTGCGCAGTCGTCCCGAGCGTCCCGACCGTGGCGGCACAAGACGGCGGCTCACGACATCCGCGTGAAGCGATTCAGGCACCGCGCTCTCCCGTCACGTGGTGGACGCGAACGGCGTCGTGGTCCAGATCGCCGTCAACGAACCCAACGCGGGAGGCCGTTTTCGCGGGAGATGGTGAGCGACGGTTGGAGAGCGCGACCCGATCGGGGCCTCCGCATCGCGCGATCGCAGGCGGGACGAGACGCGGGCGGCCGGCCGCGCGCGAGGAAGGCGCAGACGCAGCGTGCTCACGGCCGTCGCCGCGTCCTCCCTTGGCGTGATGCCGCCGCGGCGGCCTGCAGGTTCTGGGACGGCCGAGTAGTCGCCGTCCTCCACGGCGCGCGCCAGCCCGACGCGGGCCTGGCGCGACCGGCAACCGAAATGGGCGATCCAACGGAGTGCGGCGTCCTGAAGATCGCGCACCGGGCCGGACGCCGGAACATGCGGGTCGGCCAGAACATGGTGCTCCTTCGACCGCGCCTCGTCGAGATCTCGGCACCAGCCGAGGTCGAGCGACGCCGGAGCCCAAGTCGCGCATCCTTCTCACCCCCGTCCTCGCTGAAACCGGGGATGACCGCCGCGGATTTTGCGGCTCGTGGCCAGCCACAGCAACGAACGCATGCGCATCGACCGCCTGTCGACGCCTGGCCAACTCCGAAGGGATCCAGGCGAGCAGCCGCTTATCGACGACGACCGCCGAGGGCCGTTGCCTCCCGCGTCCACCTTCCGGAACGTGTGCCGGCGACAAGCGTGTGAACTCGTGACCCTCAGCGCCGTGACTCGAGACTCGGTCTCGACAGCGCTCGTCGCCATCGCCGGAACGTCAGCCTGGAGTCCAAGGTCTCCTCCTTGGCCGGAAGGAAGTCTCCTCCGTCGCCTCGGAAACGACGGAGTCTTCCACTGCCCGCGGCGGCCCGGAAGCGAAGCGACGCAGTCGGTCGTCGAAGCGCGAGTTCGGAGAAGCTTCGCGATCCTGAACGGTCAGCAGCGCTCTTTGACCATGCCCGGCGGCTACCTCTCTGTTCCAGCCCTCGGGGGTTGGAGCCTGGCCACCGATCTCGACCGATGCCAACTCGAATGGCGGCCGAGTCGGTTGACAGCCGGGTGCGTCCGCGTCGGCCAGGCGAGTGCGGCGGATGGTCACGTCGCGAGAAAGGCCTGCGGACCACGTCGCCCGAGAGCACCCGGATGCCGAGGCCCCGAGGCCTCTGCCGAGGTCACCTGTGGCTAAGACCTGGCGGTCGCGTCGAGGCGAAGACGCAGACGGCGGGCGGTGGCATCACGTCGTCGACGTGGGCGGCGGAACCATTCGTCATCGTCGTGCGGAGCCCCAACGTCGAGACCTACCTGATCGAGCCGTGGCCCCGATGCTCGACGGCGCGCAGATCGCCACCCGCTGAGGCGCGCGCGCTGCCCGGTCCGCCGGGCGCGCGCCGTTGTGCAGGACGGGCGGTAGTCCGCGCGTAAGCGGCAGATCGCAACGCCCGCCAGTGAACGTGGCCGGGGGCTGGAAGCGGCTCGGCCAGAAGGGAGGCCCGCGGGTGTGTGCGACGTGCGCGGCTTCACTTTCCCGAGATGTACCGCAGAATGCCACGCTTTCTCGCCCGGACACGAGCCGGCGCTCACCGACGTTGCCGCCGTGCATTTCGACAGAGTTTTGAATGTCTACAGGAGGCAGCCTCTCCGTGCCCGCAACCGTGAGACTGAGGCGTACGCCTCGATCGTGGAGACACCGAGGAACTCTGTCAGGTGTCCGGGTGCTCGAGGCACGTCCTCGCTCGGGAGTGCGTGAAATCGGCGTTGCGCTCACGCTCGCAAGCACGGGAGCCTGGGATGCGTGACCCCGCTCGAAAGCGCCTGAGTCCGCCCGACGGCGGCCGCCGGGAAAAACACGACGTGCTGCGCCGCACGGCCGCCGACCCGGCAGGCGCGGTGGCCATTCGGGACAGCGCTCGCGACCCGGACGGTCACCCTCCACCCGATTCGCGCGCGCGCGCGCTCCGTGGCATACAGGACGGTACGCGACGGAGACAACCGGAACGGACGTCGATCCGCCGGAGGGAGGGCCCTGCGCCGAAGATCGATGCGCCCACGGTGCGCGAACACCACGAGGCCGTCAAAGCCCGCCAGATCGCAGCGGCGACCGGATCCTCAGGAATCCGGCCCTGGGGTCCTGAGCGCCGGAGCCGTCGCCCGCGAGGCCGGGATCGCCCGCACGCTCGACCGATACGTGGACTCGGTCGACGACCAGGCTCTCACGCTCGCGGCACATGCCGCGCTGGCGGAACGCCGTCTTCGACCGGTGGACGACGGCGCCGAACCCGCCGACCGACTCAGGCAGTTCGCCTTGCGCCTGCGTGCTCCAGACGTGCGACCCTCCCACGCCCGGGTTCATGAGCCTGACCCGCCGGATCCTCCTCGCGCAGGCACGACGGGGCCGCCCCGCCAGACCCTCGTGACCCGCGGCGGGGTGCCGCATCCGCAGCCCGCCGACGCGGCGCCCGCGGGCGCCTGGAGGATCCCGCCCGACCTCGGAAGGCCCGCCCGATCGGCACGCGCGGGGGAACGGGCCGCGATCAGGACGAGATCGTGGGCATCCAACGACGGTCGACGAATCTATAGCCGAATGCTGGAAGGAGATGGGGCGTGCGGATCCGGACGCCTGGATGAGATTCTCCCGTGCCCTGCCTTCGAGGCCTTCGCGCCAGATCGGAGCGAACCGACGCTCGCGAGGTCGCCGACCGAGCTGGACAGCCATCGCGGGATGTCGCAGGCGGCGCACGGGGACGCCTTCCTCCTGGATCGGCGCCGCCCGCGACCGGGGCGTCAGACCGCCGAAGAGGCCGGAGGCGGCCCGTCGCAAGACCGCCTCGAATCCGCCCTGTCGATGGGGAGTGAATGGGCGCCCGCCAGTGCACTGCGAAGCGCTCGACTAGGATGAGCCCATCGCGGCCTTCTCTTCGATCTGTACGAGTCTTCCTCACGATCCAGAACAGCACCTACCTGCGCCTGACATCCGAGATCGGAGTCGATCCCGAGGCGCTGCGGTCGCTATACGAAGGCCCACCCGGCGCGACTACGACGCTGGACATCCTCGACACCCCAGCCCACTGGGCGAAGGTCGCCGCGCCCTGGGCGTGCCCATCGAGCTGGGCACGCCCAGGCCGACCTCCGGTCCTGCAGCCTGAAGACGAAACCATGGTCGCCTACGCCCGCGAACTGCGCGCCGCCGGTCCCGATGGCCATGCTGTCCAACATCCCCGCGGACTTCGCGCGGAATAGTCAGGAGAACCGCTGATCGCAGAGTGCTTCTGACCCGTCGTCTTCTCCTGCGACGTCCGCATGGTCAAACCCGACCCGCGCATCTTCGACGCTGCGATCGCGGACGCGCCGGAAGGGTCGGCAGGCCTCTCTCACGACACGCCCTACAACGGCGTCGGGCGACCGCGGCCCTGGCCGTCCACCACTTCCGGGGAAGCGAGGGCTGCGTCGGGCCGTCTCGGACCATCTCGCCGGTGACGACCCTGAGGCGCGGACGCGCATGCTCAGGCCGGCTGGCGGCGCGGTAGAAGGCGCATCCGATGCCGTGGTCCGGGCGACTCGCGGCGGCGGGCGGCCTTCCGCCAGCCGCCGCGCTGCGTCGCCGGAATGCGCCAGGCCGCCTCGGCGCCTTCCGCCGGCGCGGTCCGGCCGCGCTGCCCCTCGTCGTGTACACCGCCGGCACGCGTCAGACGACTCTCGTCCCGATGGCGCCGCCGCGCGGTGCCGCAGCGTGCGGTCGTCAACGCCCCGGCGGGCGGCCCGCGCGGCCGCCCGCCGGATCGCCGCGCGCTGATGGGGAGAGGCCTGGGGCGCACCGTCGGCGCGACGACGGTGCGCGGTGGCGAGGCGCGACCAGCCGCGCCACCCGCGGGAGATGGTCACGCCCGGCGTAAGCCTCGTGCGGCTAGCTTGCAGCGGGACCCCGAGCTGCCCGCTGGCGTCGACGCCGTCGTCGTCCGATCAAGCGCACGAGCCGAGCCTGGAATCCGATCTGGCCCCTCGCCTTCTATGCCGCCGATCGTTCAGCGCGAATCTGCGCGAGGACCTGGCGCGCTCGTGGCGACAGCGATGACGACGAGGTCCCGAGCGGATGGCGGATTCCTCGGCGCCGACATGACTCGACATCGGCGGCGGGCCATCCCGTCGGCGTCGCGCTGGGCGCCTCCCCGCCGAGTGGCGCCGCCCGCGCGGGCGGGCGTTAAGGCGCGTGCGCCGGAGTTTCTCTCTCCACGTCGCGCCCAATCGACCGTCGGATCGAACTGGATCGCACGCCAGCGGGCTATGACGTCCTCGTCTTCCTCCCCGGCGTCCGCGAGATCAGGGCGGTCGCGGCCGCGCCTGGAGGCCTGGACGGCGCCGTCGTCGAACGGCTCCACGGGTTGGATGCGCGCCGAAAGCGCAGGATCGCGTCTCGCTGACGACAGCCGCCGCGCCGGACTCCGGCCCGGGTCGTCGGTCGTCCACCCGCTAACCGGCGGGCGCGTCATCCCTCCAGGCACGGGCAAACACTGGCCCGGGCTCGCTGACGTTCCGGGCGTGCGCGTCATCCGTCGAGCGCAGCTCTCCGCGAGGATCGCGCACCCGACTATGAGATCGCGGTCGGGCGGTCTCGGTGACGTGCTGCGCGGAGTCCCAGGCGTTTGGCGTTCAGCAGCGGGCCGCGCAGGCCGCGCGCGCGCACGTCGCCTCCAGGCGGCACGGACCGAGGCGGCGGTCGGTGCCCAGGGCTCGCCACCGCGCGAAACCGCGGTCCGCACGGCCGCCTGGCACGGCTTTCGCCTCGAACTGCCTGCTGGGGCGCAGCCCGCCCTGCCGGAAGAGCCGCGAGGCGGCCTCGACGCCGCAGGACCCGGCGGCTGCGGCATCGGCTCATCGACCGCCGACTGGCGCCATGGCACCCTCGGCGCCGGCGGATCGTCCGCCTGCCGCCGGAGCCCTCGCCCGTGGCAGCGGGCGCTGGTGGAGGCCGCCACGATCTGCCTCGCGCGCGCGACGCGACGATGTCTCGCGCTCGTCGAGCAGCGGCGCGTCGAAGCGGGCGGACCTGGCGCATGCGTGGCGGCAGGAGGAGCGCGCTTGACTGCGGCCGATCGGCGGGAACGCCCGGAAGCTCGCCGGCGGCGACGCTGAACGACGCGCGTGCGATGCGGCAGCCGGCTTCACCTCCTGGCACTGGATCGCGCAGACGAGACGCCTGGCGCTCGTCGTCGGCCTGGCCCAACCCGGAGAGGATCGCGGCTGCACGGTGCCGGAAGGCGACGAGCCAGCATCTTGCTGGCGGGCGGCCTCGCGCCGAGAGCCGCATTCGCTCGCACGTTGCCGCACATGGCTGGCCGTCGCGAGTCTGCGGAATACCGGCCATCGCGGACGCCCTCATCCGAACGCGACCGTCCCGGATCGCGGACCGCTCGGCGTCGCTCTGCGCCTGCGCACGCAGTCCGGCATCACGACGTCGACTCACTGCGAGGCTGCGCGAGCAGGCGCGTCGGACCCTGGGGGCCGGTCGAAGTCTCCTCATGCGCCCAGGCCACGTTCTCGTGATCCGTGGCCGCCGCCCGCGAATGGATGCGCCGCGCCCAGTACACGCTTGCTCGAATGGGGCCGGGAGGGCCTCGCTCCTGCGCGAGCGCTGGCCTGCCTTCCACGCCGCCGTCGGCGGCGCCGTGGCCCGATCGTCCGCTTGACAGCGCCGCGCGCCAGGCCGAATGCCAGCCCAAGATCGACGCTTTGCGCGCCGGCTGCCTCCGGCGGCCGCAGCACCGCGGTGAGCGCCGAGGCAGCTGTCGAGGCTCCTGCTGGCTCCGAGTGCCCCACGACCTCGAACTCGGCTGGCCCCGCCGCCACGATCAGTTCCCTGGCCCGCCCTGCGCTCGCCCCATCCTTCTCGGACCGGCGCCCCCGCAAGAGTCGTCCGCATCCAGGAGGTCTCTCGGCCCGCAGCACGCCGGATATCGCCAGGGATCCCCGTGACGTGCTCGAGTCGTGCTTTCGCGCGCGCGCAGGCGCCAGCTGCGCGGCACACCCGGCAGCGCTCTCCCGGGCTCCTGGGACGGCGCGCTCGCGATGTCCGCGCCGGGACGCGCCGTGCCGTCTCACTGCACACCCCTGGCACCACATGACTCGCGAGACGCCGAGGCCGACGCGCGGACCGAAGCGCGCGCGCTGCCCGGTTATCCGACGCCAGGTCCGCTCCGATCCGTCGCCCCGCACGTTCGGCGCGCTTCCCTCAAGGCCGCCCGATCGGAGGCGTCATGGCGCCACGAGCGTGAATTCGCGCGGGCGCAGCGGCTCCGAAATATGTCGTCCACGGCCGAGACGGTGGCGCCTACTGGGGACGTCACCCGTTGATCGAGGACGGTCTCTGACTGACGCCCGGTCTCTCGCCGGGCGATCGGGCGATGGAAGCCACCGTCGCCCGCGATCATTGAGCGCGTGCGCAGCGTCCCATGCGCTTGAGTCGCTATGCGGAACACCGTCCGCAGGAGCGTAACGCGGTTACGACATAACGAGAAGAGGCGAGATGAGACGAATCCGCTGTCGACGTCGAGGGGCTGACGAAGGCCTTCGGCGCAGGTCCGCGTGCCACGCACGCCTGGTCGGGCTCGACCTGACCGTCGAGCCGGACAGAATCGTGGATTCCCTCGGCTCGAACGGCGCCAGGGAAGACGACGCGCAGTGCATCCTCCTGGGCCTCATCCGGGCAGACGCGGCCGCGCGCCTGTTCGGTCGCGACCCGATGGAACGACGCCGTCCCCTGCACCGCAGGCTCGCATACATGCCACCGCGATGTCGCCCCTCTGGCCGGGCATGACGAGAGCAGACCCTCCGCCCTGGCCTCCCTGAACGCCGGCAGCCGTGCGGCCGCCGGCGCATCATCAGGCTGGCTGCCCTCCCGCCGCGCCGCGGCGGCCGAAGACCGGCCGGCGGGAGCGGAATCAGGAGGTTGCGAGGCCCGTCGAGAGAGAGCCCGTCGAGAGGCGGATTCCGGCCGAACCCGAACCGCCGGCAGAAACCGCCGGCCGGGGGACTGACGACCGTCCGGACCCGGCCGGCGAGAAGTCGCCCGGCCGCACCGGGTCGAGGCCAGGCGCCGAGCTGATCGAGCATATTCGACCCTTGACCCGAGCAAAACGAAAATGCGCGAGTACTCAAGGGAAGCCGGCAGAAGGTCGGCGCTCGTGGCCGCGTTCGAGCGCGTCGGCGGACCTGCTCCTGCTGGACAGGCCGCACCAGCGGGCCTCGACCCCTCATGCGGGAGGGCGTGATTCGGCAGTGCGTCAGGCGGGCCCGCGACGAAGCGCGCGGCGATCCTCCTCTCCTCGCACTCCTCTCCGAGGTCGAGAAGGTCTGCGACGCGCCGTGACGATCGTTCGCGCCGCGGGCGGACGGTGGAACGAGGCTCGCTGCAGCGCGTCCGCTCGATCGTGCGCACGCGCGCGCGCCGTCGTCGCCTGCGGATCCGAGCTCGCTGCGCGCCGGCCGGAGCTGGGCGACCGTGCGTCTCCGCGATCCGCTCGGCGGGCCGTCGGCTTCACCGTGGACCCGGCCGGCATGCAAGACGCGGTCTCCGCGATAGCCTGCTCGGGCTGACGTATCGACTGCCGCCCCGCCAGTCTCGAAGAGCTCTTCCTCCGCGCACCGCTGGCGCGGCCGAGGTGGGGCGGGGATGCATCAGGAGGCCGAAGGCGCGAGGCGACGCGGCCGGGCGGGAGCGTCGCGGACGAGGCCTCTCGCATCCGGGTGGGCCGGGACGCGTCCGGGCGGGAAGCGAGGCCGTGATCTCGGCGTCCCTCCTGCGGATCGTCCTCGGATGGAGGGTGGAAGGCCTACGCGGCGTGGAGCCTGGGCTCGGCACTGCGTGCTCCCGCTTCTGCAGCTCGCTTCGAGTCTGTATCCGACGGCGGAGGCCCCGCCGCAACGTCGCCAGCCACCTTCCGGATCCCCGATGGCGAAGGTCTTCGGCGCGGGCCGGCTACAGGCTGGACGGCCTACAAATCCGCGCAACGGCGGCGATCCTCGCCGGCCGCTGCTGTTCTGCCTGCTCCCTGGCGGCCTTCATGGCACAGTCACGGTTCTCGGCGGACGCGGGGAGACGGGGAGGTCGAGCGAGCTCGTCCGATCGATCGGCGGTCAGCCCGCTCAGGCCGCCGTGCTCCTGGCGTCCGCGGCGATCGGCAGCGCGTACGCCGGCGCGGCCTGCGCGGCAGCCGCGATCGCCGCTCGGGCTGCAGGGCCGCCGACTCCCTGGCCATGGGCGCGGGTATAGCCATGGTCGGCCTCTGTTCAGCCTCCTCAGCCCTCGTCGTGACCGCGGTCGCGCGTCGGCCCGAGGGCCACAGCCGGCACGTGACGCTCCCTCTCGTCTGGTTCTCCATCCGGGGCCTGGCGCTCATGCGCGAATCGGCGGTTTCCTCTCTGGGCGACTCCGTTCGGCCTGGCTCAGGAGATGCGCTGGGCGGGCGTGGATAGGGGCCTCGCCGCCGGCGTCGCCGCGGCCGCAGCCGTCGGAGCCTTGGGTCTGCTGCTGCACTCCGGCGGGCAGTGGGGTGCAGGGGCGGTTCCGCGCCTTCCTGTCCGCGGGAGGGGCGCGCCGCCGCCCGAACGGGCTGTCAGCGATGGCGATGGGCGCCACCACGCGGGATGCGCCGCTGGTGGCTCGCGTGCGGCCTGCCTTCGGCCTCCTCGCGCGCCCTCACCGTGGGCATCCGGGACTCGCTGGACGCCGTCCCGTCGCTGTTCGAGCGCCGCCTCCTCATGGCGAAACTGGCCGAGTCGGGCCTGACCGTCGAGAACTTCCTGAAAGCGATCCTCGTCTACGGCGGCTACATGGTCGGCGCATGCGCGGTGTCCTATCGCCTGGCCGGCCTGCGGACGAGGAGTCGGGCCGGCTCGGGCGGCTTCTCGCCGCCCGGTCGGCCGCGGTCGGTGGATAGCCGCAGAGGCGGCGGCGGTGCTGGCCGGCGCGGGGCCCTCGTGGTCGCCAGCTGTCGCCGAGCCTGGTCGCGGCATCCCACGATCCCGGTCGTCCTCGTCGACGAACTCCCCGGAAAGCAGCGACCTGTGGGGCCCTGGCCTGGCGCGTCGCGCTCGCGGCGGCTGCGCTCGGCCGAGCCGCCCTGCTGCACGGGGGCGTCGTCTTCGCCGCGCACGGATCGGATGCCGCGTGCAGCCAGGGCGGTCTCCTGGGGCGTCCTCGTGGCCGCGCTGCTCCTGGCCGTGTCCAGCATGCCCGTCGACGTTTCCCAGGGTGGCTCGCCGGCCTTTCGCCGTACGGCGCACCTGCCCGACGTGCTGGGGCCGAGACGGGCCGGAGGGACGTGGACCGGCCCGCCGTATGCCTGGCGCTGGCCGCGATCCTCACGTTCAGTCGGCGCGCGGGGCCTCTCCCGCCGCGACTCGATGGCCCTGAAAGGCTGCCCTGATGGCGTGAGCGGATCGGCGTCCTGATAAGTCCGGGACGCTTTCCGCCTCGAAATCTCCGGCGTGTATGTCTCGGCGGAATCTCAACGGTGAGGAAACGCGCTCCGCACCACCCGGCAGGTTGCCGCCGGAGTGTGTGGCTCGAGCGTGTGCGGACGGGGTTGACTCGATCAATCGAGTTTGATCCGTTCCTCGAATCGCACATCCGCGGAGTGACGAACAGAGGTGTCGTCGTCCTTCGCCGAGATCGCCGCCATCATGGGAGGTTCGTCAGGACATGCAGTCAGAGCCCGCGCATTCGTCTTCCGCCTGCGAGGACGCCCAGGCCGTCGAGTCCGCGCTGAGAAGGCGGCCGATGACCTTCGCAGAGTAGAGGACGCTCGCAAGCGACATTTCAGCGGTCTCGGGCTGGAGCCTCGGTTGGGCGTCCCGCAGGCGCCAGATCGAATCCGACGGGATGATCGACGATCAGGCCGGGGAGTTGCCTCTGCCTCGGAAAGCCGAGGCTGCGATGAGAGGATCGCCATAGCTCGCCCACGAGAGCCGAAGTCAAGAACGTCGCCATCCTCGACCGAGATCGACCGCACACCACCGCTATCGAACCCCGGAAAAGCCCCGCCATGCCCCTCCTACGATTTCGAAGTCGACATCAGATCCTGATCCTGGCCGCCAGACGGCGGCCAAACTGAGTGAAACTGGCGGAGGACAAGGACGTCTCTGCTCGAGGACGAACCCGGCACGCAGCATCCCGGCAGGCAGTGTGAGACCTCATCGACGTCGCCAGCGCCACGACCGCGCCCAGCACGCGCATTACGCTCACCCTCCACGCCTCCACGGTCCCTTCGCATGGGCGTTCCGATGAGGCGCATGGTTCCTTGCACGCTCACACTGAGTGGGCAGGGCAAGAGGATCGGACGGCTTCGCACCCTCCGCCACACCGCCGGCGACGGCGGACGCGGTTCCGGCCACGCGGGGAACGATGTCCTTCTGCATCGCATCGGCCTGCCGGTCACGACGGTGACGGCCGCAGATCTTCTCCGATCATCAGGCCGGCGAGTCCAGCCACGCAACCGGAGGAAGCGGGCGACGGCGGCTGGAACAGTCCAGCACAGCAGCGGGGAGGCATCTACTCATAACGGCGCCCGCAGCGGGCACACTGACCACACGAAGCATACGCCGAGTGGGTTCGGGTGATGGCCGGTACCCTGAACGGGCGACGGCCTCCACTCGCGACGACCACGGTTAAGGCGGCCACCAGGGTGACCACGGAGGCAGTAGCGAGCATGCAAGCCGCGGCCATGATGGACATGCACACCGTCGCGATGAGAGTCACATCCAAAGATGCTTCAGCAGATGCCCAGCCGCAGATGGGGCGTGCAGGTAGGAGCCCCGAGGACTCTTTGACAAAGACGGCGACAGCCGTCACGTTGGAGAGTAAAACAAAAAGATCATCATGATCACAGTGAACATCACGGTCATGACGAAGATGCCTTTCTCGAAAGAACCTAAAATAGTTTGGGTAATGAGAAAGAAAAATTGATTATTTAAATAGTTCCTGATGCGTATCAAGCGAACTTCTTACTCGGGAGCTTTGCGTTACCAGCATAGGAGCCTTGACATCCGATGAAGGGAAATTGTGGGCAGGGAACTTTGAAAAGTATCGGCAAATCACATCTGGTTGGACAGAAAGTAGCAAGGCATGGGAAGTGCAAATATTCTGGAGGAGGAGAAGCAATGCACGAAGGAAATGTCTCCAGGAGTTTATACAAGCAAAACGCCACATGGATTTGAAAGATATGGGCAGATCACAGGAATCAAGACGATGTCCGTGTAGTAAAATTAATCATTATGAGACGACGAAAAAGCAAAAGAATCTCCCTTGCTAGAATTACCACGATACATGGTTTCGCAGCAAATAAAATGTACTCAAAACTCATTCCTAATGAAATGAAAAACTAATGAGCGAGGAGTAATATTTAATCTGCAAACAACGGCATACTTATTACTTCAGAACAAGTTTCTTCATGAAGTCGAAAATATTGGACGAAATAGATATAAAACCTGGTCTCTAAGATCGATAGAAATTATGAATATTTCAGATCCATAATAGTTAAATTTGATTTTGGTTTAAACTACTGAAATAATAAGATGATTATGAAGGGAGGTGAGAAGTTCCAGCATTATTGCGCTAGGATTCGTCTTCTTTCGAAAATGAAGTCCCGATTTGGATGATGATTTGGGATTTTAATGCAATACGTTATACCACTATGAATATGCAGATGTTATGAACAGTCAAGCTGATCATTCTGAAACGCATCCATTCGAAGAATCTTGTATCACCGACCGGGGATTACGTGCCCTTCCTCATGCTCTGAACCGCTGGGATCCCGATTAAAGTGGTCCCGGACCGTATCGCCGAAGCCGACTTGCGCCCGGGAACGGAAGTGGGAAAAGCGCGAACCAACGGACGGACGGGCGCCTGACGTCCGCCGTGTGCTGGCGCTCACGGAGCACGCACAGTGCGGATGCAAATATCTTCGAAATCGAGTGTATTACGTCACATTGACGTGTGGCCTTGCCAAACATGCGTGGCGTGGTTAGCGGTGAAAATGCGGAGTCATCTCCAATCATTTGAGCCACGACAAGTCAGAAGAAACTATTACCATGTACAGTTCTAAGAACAGGCTTCTGACATTCAATTCCAGCAAACATTCAGCGATAGTCGATATAAATTACACGTAATATGGGCAACAAAACTAATTTGCTATTGATATCAACCGAATTGTTCCGGCTGGACGACGTTCATCGCTCAGAACGGGAGGAAGGAGGTACGATGGATTTGGAGGCTGTCGATGTGGTGGCGACGGGAATTTTAGCGTTCGCTCGTATGCGCTGCGTCATCGCCGCGACCCGGCGGTGCCGGGTGAGTGAACGTCGGCAAGCGAGGGTGACGACGGCCCCTGTCCAATCAGCATTTGCGGGCGCGGCCCGCCTTGGCCTGTTCCTGCTCTGTCGATCATCCGGCTCCGGTCCACCGAACTGTCGCGTCGAAACGCCCATTACGCCTGCGGCCCTGGCCATCACGACCGGAAGGGCCCGGGAATCAGGATGCGGCGGGGCCGCCATCGGGCTCGATCGGTTTCGTGCTCGCGGTCGCGGATTCGCCAGGATCATGAGCCGACCGCGGCAATACGATCATGGTGGTGACCGCCCCTATCACGGAGGATTCGCTGCTTGCCATCTGCTGAGCACCGAAAGCTTCGGAGGTCGGCGTAATGTTAATTATCAAACTTTGACTACGTCAACGATCTCCACTTATGTTTCACCTCCGCCACCGAGCACCCGGCACATCAGCAAGATCGACGAGGCTCGCGATCGCACTACGAAGGCGTGAGGGCGAAGGTGGTGCGAGCCCCACGGCCCAGGGCTACCGCATGATGCAGACGCAGATGCGATTTTTTCGCGCGCCTGGTGGGCAATGCACGTCAGACGCAGGCGGCCGCGTACCGCGGGGTGAAAGCCGTATGGCTGGCGCAGTGCCTGTACTGAAAGTCAGGGCGCGCCGAAGTAAACATTTGCCGGCGAAGACTTGACAGGAAAGAGGTGAGCCAGCCGCGAAACTGAAGGGACGGACCGATGAAGGCGACCGTGGGTCTCGGTCCTAACGCAGGAGGCAAGTCACCCGGACGACGGCAGGCGACCGGACCGGTTCCGCGAGTACCCCGAGTCGTGGACCGAGTCCTCCTGAACGGCTTCACCGCGGCCTGAGAGCCTCAGACGCGGCCCCTCCGAAACGGACCGACAGAAAAATATACCAAACCGCGCGCTGATCCGCTGAGCTCGTCTGATCCGCCGAGGTCTCGATCGGAGGCCAGGAAAGCCTCGCCACCCGTCGGATTATTGGACACCCCGGATTTTGCCAGGCCGCAGTGCCGCCCGCCGGTTGCGGCGGTTCAGCCCGATCTCGCGTCTACTCTCGATGCGTCTGCGATTCGTCGAACTGGAAACGCGCAGCGGACGCGGGCAGAACGTCGTAAAGACCGCCTGCGCCTGGACGACGTGATGGATGTGGTGAATGCTCAAAGAGGGGCGGTTGGTCGAAGTTTCGACCCGACGCTGACGTCACCGGCCGCCTCGCGATCCGGCGAACGGCCTCCGCCGCAACGGCCCACCGAACGCGGCGTCGTACAGACCAGAGCGGGTGCGGGCCGTCGGCGAGCGCCGCGTGGTGATCTGCCTGCTCACACGCGAATTACCTTCAAGGCGCTCGGGCGACCTGCGGTTGACGATGGACCGAAGTCAATGCCTTGATCCTTCTGTTGGTCTTCCGGCGTCGGCGTCGCGTGCGGAACGGTTTGAGTGCCACCCGTGCGAGGCGACAGGCCGGTGGCGTTTGATGTGGTGCCCGGCGCGCCGTCCCGGCATCGCAGAAGACCAACCAGGCTCCCTGCCAATCGCTGGAGCAAAACGACAGTTAACGTTAGGGAGGCATAGTATGAGAAGGACGAAGACGGGCACAAGCGCCCGGCTGTGGAAGGACGTTTCGGTTTGCGTGGTGCGGGAAGACCTTTATAGTACATAGCGATCCCCGCCGGTAAATTCCCCGACCACTCATTTGGCGAAACTCGTCATGAATTTGCCCGGCCCTTTGCTGACTCTTCAGGCTGGATGAAGGAAGTCGATCTCCGGTGAGACGTTCACGCGAACACAGAAGGCGGACGCGCTGACGGAGCCGAGGAGGATGAGCGCGAGAATCAGAGATCGCACGCCGATTCTCAACGACGTGGCAGCACACGGAGTCAGTCGTTACGAAGATCCGTCATCGGGATCTCCGCCGCCGTCGAGGCCCCGGCGATCTCGGCGGTGCTCGCGACCACCAGCGTCGGTGACGATTCCGCGGGAACCATCCGTCCGGCTATCACCTGCCAGGCGTCCGTCAACCCCAAGACCAAAAGTCAAACTCGTCTCGGCAGCCAAACACTTTCCGGACACCCAGATTCGTATCGTGGAGGCTGCCGACGAGGCCGTTATCGTTTCGTTGAGGAAACCGCCAACACTGCCCCATCGCTCCGCGCCACAGCCCTCACGGTCAAGCGGAACGGCTCATCGCCGCTCTTTCGTTCGAAGGCCGACCTTATCGGAGGCGGCGGACGCCAACGAGAGGCACGTAACGACGGTGATTCTCCGTAGTCTCGACTTACCAGTCACCGGAGGGGATTGTCAAGGAAAGTCACGGTTGCGACGACGCGGACTGCAGGTCAGGGACGCGGAAGCTGCTGCTGGGACCGACCAAAGCCGGTAAACGATGGCGTTAAGTTCGACAATAAGAAGAACCATGGGCGACAAAAGTCGTCATTGGCGGTACGGAAGGAACGTCGTCGTTGAAATTCGGGATGCTTTATAAGTGACCGACCTCATCAACATCGGCGGATTCCGGTGAACTGCGGTTGCCGAGGAGGGCTGGCTCCGGCGACGCTTCGGCCGGCGGAAGGGCCAGACACCTCCGTAGCGACGGGTCAACGTTACCGTCAATGCGACCAACTGGATGGTCATCACCGGCGGCGACCGACCAACGATGAGGCGACGGCCGACTGACGCGTCATAAGTGCAAGGTCACGTGCTCACGGCTCGTCTGCCGTGGCAATTTTGAGCGTCGACGTCAGTAACGGTTGACGCCGTTCGGCGGCACCTCCGCCGTCGGTCGAATGGCATGGACGCAGGCGCCTAAGACGCATCGCCGCCAGTCGGTCAACGCGCCCAGCGACATCTCCTGCTGAGTAGAAGCCGCACGCGCTTATCTGATCGGCGTACATCGCCGCCCGCCACCAGCCCGCCGGCCACCGCGCCTTTCCTCTGAGATCAAGAAGGGTGATGCTCACGCCGTCGGGCTTGCCGAACGGAAGGTTGCGCGGCGACGGCGGCGACAAGGTAGAGCGCTCTTTTCGGCGTATCGGCCGCGCATGTCAGTAGAAAGGAGACGAGCTCCGCTGGGAGTGCTTCGAGCGAGTTGCGGCAATTGCGTTTTCGGGACCGCGCGCAGGCCGGGTGCGTTTTCTCGAGCGTGGCCTGCGGGCGACTCGCCGACCGAGGTGCTCGCGACGTCGCTGGGAGCGCGGCTCGCGACGCCGACGGCCGACACGCCCATCCTTTCGGCGGAGGCGGACGTGAACAGGGCGAGTTCACACGTGGGATGCGGGACCTGTCCAACACACAGAATCTCGGTTTGTCTAACAGTGGGCGGATAAACTTGGGGGATTCCTCCGAGTAGGGAGCGCCCGAGCCGGTGGGCTGTTGAGCGTGAGCGGGCCGAGTGTCGAGGTTCGGTGAGTGTTGAGGGAGTGGCTGCCTGGCTGGCGGTACGGCTGATCCTGTTCGGGTATGGTGTCGTCTGCGGGCGCGCGGTTTGTCGGTCTGCGCGTGACCGAGGGGACCTGCCGGCGCCCTCGACAGGTTCACCCGTGGTCGGGCAGTCCACAGGAGCAGTGACTGTAACGCAGTGCCACTCGTCACGGAGAGCAGCTCAGCCCCGTGGCTCACCGTCGTGGTGACGCAAGCTGCGTAGTGTTTCGCCCCGAGTCGCCGGAGCTCTGGGCGTGCCTCGGTCAGCGAGTAGCCACCGATCGCGGCCGCGGTCACGCAGGCCTTTGAGGGCTCTCGCGGAGTGGGCGGAAATGAAGCGTTTCCGCCTCCTGCCGGGCGTCAAAGCTGGCGAGGCCTCCGCGCGCAAAGCTGCGAAAGGGAATACGAATTGTAGACATCACCGCTTGGCACCAAGCCCTCATGCGTTCAGCGCACGCGATCAGCGGGCCTTGTCACAAGGCAGGTCTCGTTACAACGAAGCCTGATCTGACTCAGGACGCTGAGGCTTCGGGAGGCCGTCAGTCTCTCAAGGTTTAGGTCCGCACCTGTGGGCCTCGCCGACGGCGCGACCGCTGGTCCGGGGTTCCGTCCGACCGACCGCGCGGCGGCCGTCGCGCCGTCCGGCCGCCTCACGCCGTCGCGTGACCGGAGCGCGCGCTGCTCGGCGCCCCACCCGCCCGGACGTATCAGGAGGTCCCGTGGGCAGATCGTCTACATTTTCCTGGCGACAGAACAACACGAAGCGGTTCGTCGAGAAGCCGGCATGCCTGCCCGGCGCATCCTGCGTCCGACGGAGGAGCCTCTGCACGTCGAGGAGGAGTACGTCCTGATCGTCCCGACCTACGGCGGAGGCAACGTCAAGGGAGCCGTTCCCAAGCAGGTCGTCGGTTCTCAACGACGAACGCAACCGTTCGCTCATCCGAGGCGTGATCTCGAGAGGAACACCACTCGCGCGCGGCGTACGCCTGGCGGGCGAGATCGTTCCGCCAAGGTGCAAGCAGTCTCCACATAGCAGTTCGAACTGCTCGGCACGCCCCAGCGACGTCGGCCTCGAGTGCGCGAAGGTCTGGAGAGTTTTAGCAGCAACCACACCGACGGACACCGGCGAGGAGAACTGCGGCGATCCGCGCCTCGACTACTATGCCCTGAACGCCAAGCTCAACCTCTACGGACGGCGACGGCCTCATCCAGCTCGACGCCGACCGCGCGGGCCGCCCGTCAGTACTTCCTCCAGCACGTCAACTGCCATACACGGTCCACTTCCACGACCCGAGGAGAAGATGGACCACCTCCCTCAAGCGAGGGCATTACGAGAGAGGCGTCTCGACGCCTACGACTCTCCTTCGTCAAGAGGCTGTATTAGCCGCCTACGCGAAGAAGTTCCGCTTCCCGACCTTCCTCGGGAGCCTTCTGGCACTCACACCTCCCACACGCTCAAGACCTCGACGGCACCTGCCACCGAGCGCACGAGGACCGCGTGGCATGGTCGCGCTGACCCTCGCCCGCGGCGACGAGGCGTTGAGATGTCGCCTGGCATGGAGGAGATCATCGAGGGCGCTCCCAGCCGGCCACCCCCACTCTTCTCAACGCGGGCAAGGCTGCTCGCGGCGAACTCGTCTCCCTGCTTCCTCCTGCGCACGAGGACAACATGGAGTCCATCGCCCGCGGCATCAACCCGCGCTCCAGCTGTCCAAACGCGGCGGGGAGTGGTTCTGAACCTGTCGAACCTGCGCGAACTGGGCTCGCCGATCAAGAAGATCCAGAACCAGTCCTTGGCGTCAACCCGGATGAAGTCCCTGAGGACCTCTTCTCCCACGCCAACCAGCTCAGCTCGCCAGGCGCCGGCGCTGCCCACCTCCACGCCCACCACCCGGACATCACGCGCTTCCTCGACACCAAGCGCGAGAACGCCGACGAGAAGATCCGCATCAAGACGCTTTCCTGGGCGTGGTCATCCGGACGTCACCTTTCGAGCTGGCCAAGAGGAACGAGGACATGGTAACTCTTCAGCTCCCTACGACGTCGAACGCGTCACGGGTCTCCTTTCACCGAGATCTCCGTGAGCGAGAAGTACCGCGAGATGGTCAGACGACGAGCTGTCATCCGCAAGTCGAAGATCAACGCCCGGACCTTCTTTCCAGACTCGTCGCCGAGATCCAGTTCGAATCCGGATACTTCTTGCACATCCTCTTCGAGGACACCGCCAACAGGGCCAATCCGACTCGAAGGCAAGATCACGATGTCGAACCTGTGCTCGAGATCCTCCAGGTCTCCGAGGCCTCCGAGCTGAACGACGACCTTCCTACGCCCACGTGGGCAAGCGACATCTCCTGCAACCTCGGCCGCTGAACATCGCCAGCTACATGGACTCGCCCGACCTGGCAAGACGGTCGAGACCGCCGTGCGCGTTTCGACCGCCGTCTCCGGACATGACGGACATCCGCTCCGTCCCTCCGTCGAGCGTGGCAACTCGGCGAGCCACGCCATCGGCCTGGGGCAGATGAACCCTCCACTGCTCTAGGGCGCGAGGCGTCTTCTACGGGGTCCTGGGAGGCCTCGACTTCACGAACGTGTACTTCTACACCGTCGCCTCACCGACGCGGTGCGCGCCTCGATGCAGATCGCGCGGAGCGCGTCGAGGCTTCGAGACTTCGCTGACTGCCCGCTCGTACTCGCACCACGACCACGTCGAGGGACGTGAGCTCGAGACGGAGAAGGTGCGAGTCTTCGCGGGGATCCGCATCCCCACCCGGCAGGACTCGACGCCCTCCGCGACGACGTGCAGCGGTACGGCATGTACAACAGGAAACCTCAGGTCGTTCCCTCTGACGGGCCTGATCTCCCACATCAACAACTCGACGTCGTCGATCCACCCGATCGTGGCCAGGTCGAGATCCGCAAGGAGGGCAAGATCGGCTGGTCTACTACCCGGCGCTGCACATGACGAACGACAACCTGGAGTACTACCAGGACGCCCATGGGATCGGGGCCGGAGAACGATCATCGACACCCACGCCGTGGCGACCCGGCACGTCGACCAGGGCCCGTCCTCACCCTGTTCTACCCGGACACCGTCACCACCCGCGACGTCAACCGCAGCTGTGTCTACGCGTGGCGGCGGGGATCAAGACGCTTTTACCCATGCGCGTCCGCCAGCAGGCCCTGAGGGGACCGAGGTGGAAGGCTGGCGTCTCCTGCATGCTGTGAAATGCGGCTGCTGGGCGGAAAGGCGCCGGCGCTGAGTCGCGGGCGCAGCGTCTGACGGGGAATCCTGGCCTTCGTCGTGCCGGGCCCTCGCCGCCGACGCGTGCGACGAGCCTGCTCCACCCTCGCGCCACAGATGGAACGCCGCAGCCGGGACCATGCTCTCGCGCACTTCCAGCGCCGCGTCGGCCTCGGCCTTCCACGGTGGAACGCGAACTGCTTAGCGACCGGCGGAGCACCTCCGCTGGTGGTTTTCACTGCGTGTCTCTCGGGAATGTCGCCTGCCCCATAGAACCCTCAATCTCGCACTGACCTCCGAACGGTGCGCGCACAGAATTAGAGCGTGAATTCTAATTAGTCGATGCCTCGACCCTCGAGCGCAGAAGGAGAGTTCCATGAAAGCCGTCCGATCTTTCGACGAATACGGAGACTCGGTGCTCCACATCCGCGGATGGAACGTCATCCCGCCCACAAGCGGGCAGGTTCTGGTGAAGGTCCAGTACGCCGATCAACCTCGGGGAGATCGTCATTGCGAGGGGAGCCTGCACAGACTTCTTCCCCGCGCGCCCGGCGAGGGCCAAGGAGCGATTTCGCGGGATCCATCGTGGAGCCCGGGCACGGGCGTCGACCACCCGCGTGGGGGAAGCCGTCATCGGCATGAGCCGACAAGCGCAGCGCCCACGCCGAGTACGTCACCATCGCCGCCAACCGCGTCGTCCCCACTGCCAGGCCTGACCGCGGCCGCCAGCCTCACGCGCGGCCACGACCGCCCAGGTGACCGTCGACACCGTGGCGCCCCAGCCGAGGAGACTGTCGCGGTGTCTGCTGCGGCAGGCGGCGTGGGCATCCTCGCATCCCAGCTCGCTCGGCGCACCGGCGCCGACGTCATCGGAATGCCGGGCCGTCCAGCGCCCGTGACTCTGCGCGACCGCAACCAGTCGAATACGGCGAAGGCCTGGCCGAACGGCTGAGCCGCCCCGCGCATCGACGCGTTTCATCGACTGCTTCGGCCACGGATGACGGGGACGGCGCTCGATCTCGGGCGTGGCCTCGAGCGCGTCGCCACCATCGTCGACTTCGACGGCCCAGCGCTTCGAGTCCCCGTGGTGGTGCGTACGGGTCGCTATGGACCCCACGGCCGTCGTCTGCGGATAGCCAGGCTGATCGCCGCCGGAGAGCTCAGTCCCCATTCGCGCGGTTCATCCTTCGACGAGGTCCGCGCGCTCACGACCAGATCTGGCGACCAGTGCACGCGCGGGGAAGATCGTCCTGAGCGTCGGTTGACGTCCGGCGTCCGCCGACCAGGCGGACCGCCGCGCCCACGTTGGACGTTTCTGGATTGTTCCGAATGCCGCCCGGAACGTCCGCCCGTCTCGCTTCATCATCGATAGTGAACACGTGATCGAATTCGAATCGGTAGCCAAGATCTACCGGGCGGGAGCAGTCGCCGTGCCGACTTCTCCTTGACGATCCCCTCCCCACCGCACCGTCGTGCCTGTCGGGTCCTTGGCTGGGCAGACCACGCCCGTGCATGGTCAACCGCATGGTCGACCCGGACCAGGCGGCCCGACGTCTCGTCGACGACGAGGGACGACCCGACGCGAACCGTCTGCCCTGCGCCAAGGATCCATCGGGTACGTGCGAGACCGAGGCTTCTGCCGCGCCCGCACGGTGGCCGACAACGTCGTGCCACGCGTCTCGCGTGCTCAATCGCGAATCCCGCAGGAAGCGCCCGAGCCGGCGCGGCGGGAGCTCCTCGAACGAGTCGGCCTGGATCCCTCGCTCGGCTCGATATCTCGCGCGGTGCCGTGTCCGGCGGACAGCAGCAGGAGGGTCGGCGTGGCGCGCGCCCTGGCCACCGACCCCAACGATTCCCTGCCGATGGACGAGAGCTCCTTCGGCGCCGTCGACCCGATCGCGCGCCGTGAGCTCCAAGACGAACTCCTGCGCCTGCAGTGCCGAACTCGGCAAGACCATCCCCTCGTCACCCACGACATCGAGTGAGGCCTTCCGCCTCGGCGACGAGGTCGTAATCGCTCAAGGAGGCGCGATCTTTCCAGCGGCACGCCCCATGCGGATCCCAGTCAGCGGACGACCTCGTCAGGGACCTCATCGAGTTCGACCGCGCCGACGTGCAGTCGGGCGGCGCAGCGTCGTATGAAGGGACGTCGTGTCGATCCCGATGGGCGCGTGGCGTTCTGGGGAACCGAGCGGCGAGGGCCTCGCGAACTGCCTCCGCACACCGGGCAGTGGGCGACCCGGCTGCCACGCGCACCTGTGCCTGTCCGCGTCGGTCGTCGTCATCGCGGGTGCTCGTCAGCCGTCCCGCTCGGACGGCCTCGCCTTCCGCTTCCCGCTGAAACCGAGGGCGCTGAGCAAAGCGGCGACGCCGAGATACGCCGTCCCCTCGCTGCCGCTCCGTCGTCGTCCCGATCCTCATCGACGCCGCCGAGATCCTCGACTACGATCATCGCGGCTCCTCGCCCAGTACGACGCCGCGCTGCTCGTCCGCACTGCCGCCGACGCCTTTCAACGCCGTCGACCCGATCGCGGCGCGCCAGGCGCAGTGGCCCCCGGCTATTCGCGCATCGAGGATCCTCTGGGTGTGGACCTGCCCTCGCACATCGCCCGTGTCGGGCGATCCGTGCTAGGACGGTCTCGACCGTCGGGCTTCGTGACGATCGGCGCGGCATCGGCATCCCGAGTCTCGGCACGCTCCTGACCGACGGGTCAAACGGGACATCACGGCCGAGCGTCGGCACCGGCATCGCGGCGACGGTCCCGCTGCTCTCGTCCGGACCGCCGTCGCTGCTTCGGCCGCGCGCTCCCTGACTCGTGGACGAGAGCCGGGTGGCTGCGGCATGAACTCACCTCCGCCAAGCCTCTCCCGGCCGACCGGATCGTAACCAACTGGTCCGGCGCTCCGGCATTCCCCCGCGAATCGGCGAGAGTCACTTCCATGCTCATCACGGCCATCGTCGTCGGGCTCGCGGGCCGCGATATGCGGTGCCCGGGCGTGCTTCGTCGGCCACACTCGGCGCGGGGCGCTGCCGTGGGCTGCGGGTCACCGGCGCCGCCCGATCCATCCCCGACCCTCGGCCTCGCTCACGGTCTTCGCTCGCCTTCGCGGCCTCGTGGGCCCAAGGCGTCAGCTCGCGCTCGTCATCCTGGCGATCTCGCCGCTGGCGGGAACCCACGCGGGATACAGGCTATCGATCTCGGCCATCCCCTCGGTCTGACAGCCGTGGGATGCGCTCGGCCCAGGTCATCGGGAAAGCCTGAAATCCTGCCTGCCCTGCCCGTGATCGCCTGGCGGGATCCGGAGCTGCGCGGCTCCAGGTGATAGCCACTCGCGACGCCTCGCCGCCTACATCTCGGACACCGGGCCGGCCGGCACTCCGCTCTCCGGTCCTCAAATCGCGGACCACACCAGATGCTCGGAGGCGCGTTCGGGTGGTCATCCTCCTCGCGCCGCTGCATCGCGAGGTCATCCCGGCGAGCCTCCAACGAGCTGCCACCCGCACGCCGATCCAACCGGTAAGCATCCCCTCGGCGCATCGAGACCCGCCTCAGGGAGTAATTCACGTGAACACTCAAAACCATCGCCTTCGCGGCGGCATTCTCTCGGCCCGGCGTGCACGCTCACGGGGTGTCGGAAACCCGAGCCGCTCGTGGGAGGCGGCGGGTCCGGCGACGCGCAACGATCGTGGTCGGCCCGCAGGACCATCACTCCAACGAGACCGTCGCCGAGTATCTACGCCCACAGGCTCGAAGAGGAAGGGACACCCGCCGACCGTCGTCCTCATCGGGCAGCGCGAGGGTGCACATGCCCAGGCGTGGAGTCTGGGCGCACGGGCGTCATTCCCGAACAAGCATCGGGAAGCCTCTCCAGTACCATGGCAGGAAGACACCGCCGCCTCGGCCGACGCCGGTCAGATCCACGAGCAGCCGCTGCTCGCATGCCCAAGCTGCCTGCTCGCTCGACCAGTGCCTGGAGTGCCATCTCCACCAGCACCCTCACGTCGCACCAAGGAATTCGCCAGAAGCCAACTCTTTGAGAGCATCGGGGACCATGGCGGGTCCGCGGGCTGAAACCTCCGCGGGAAACTCCGAATCCGAGACAGGCTCCGGTCCTCGAAAAGGCCTCGGAAAAGCGGCCCACGGCGTGGACGCGACGTCACTCCCCATCGAGGATTTCGGGCGGGCCGGTGTCTCCACCCTCGCGTGCTCTGCGAGCGGACAGGTCCAAGTCGTCAACATCTTCGGTCAACCCCGCGCGCGACGCCGGAGGACCTCGTGGTCCTGAAGCGACCCGAAGAAGACGTTCATGCCCTCGCATGTCGTGCCTTTGATACATCGGGGAAGCGTTTCCGCCGGCGCGTGCCGCGGCGCTCAACCCGGATCCCCGTCGAATTCGACCGCCGAGGACCCTGTGTCGCGAATGCGAACTCAGACGACAAAGGCAAGTCGAGCCGCCACCATCGGCCTCCCGACTGGCTGGAGAAGGCTAATGATGTCGCGTGTGTCCCGTGACGTCGCCGTGGTCTGTGCCACGTGCAGGTGGCTCAGGCGCGAATCCGGTCGCCTTCCGGGCCGGCTGCAGCCCGCCGTGGAGCCGCGTGCTCGGGGCCGTGGAACCGCTCTCTCCGGCCGTGAGTTCTGCCTGGGAGTGCCGAGCACTCGGCTGGGGAGAGTCCCGGCACCGAGGGCTGTCCCTTCCGGCCGAGGGATCGGAGGACCAGCGCTGCCCCTCGGCCGTGGCCGCGAGCGCCGACGCCGCGCTTCCAGGATCCTGCGCCTCGCGCTCGCCAGGCGGCAGGCGGCGCAGTGGCGGACGAGGGCGGATTTCGGAGACGACGACCGTGAATCACCGTCAGCACGACGATGTTATACGCACGTCAGAAACCATGCATCCGATGAGATTATTCCTGGTGACAAGGCGACTCCTTCGAGTGGTGCGTACTCGTTCCGAGCGAACGCATTCCGTCAATCGAGTTCACGGAAATCGAGATCGCTCCCTCGTCGGCCCGCTCAAAAGTCGGAAACCCGCGCGCCGATCGCACGCCCGCCCGCCGACTGCACGCGCCCTCGTGCCGACCGCTCCTGCCGGCGCGTCGCATGCGCATGCGCGCCTGGCCTGCGGGAGCAGTGCGGACGCGCGCGTCGATCGGAAAGCGGCTGACATCGTAAATATGAGGCGATGTACGGCGGGGCAGGAAAAGTGTTCGCACTGTGTGTCGGGATGACACTGTCTTCGAAAGATGGTTACCGTTTTCGCCCGCCCGACCTCGCCCGCCGGGCTTCTAAAGGCGTCAGCGCGTTCCTCGATCGGGCGCCGCCCGCCAATCACGCCGGCGAAACGGTCACGGATTAGCGATCGCCCGGCGCGCCTTCTGCGGGCGCGGGCGAGCGCGCGGCGACGGTTTCACCCCGTCGCCTAATACGACGACCGAAGCTTCTCCGGCCATGCAAAGTTTCGTTTATGAAGATGCAGTAGTACATACCGCGGGCATCTCCGCGACGAACGTTCTTCTTCGGCATCATCTCTTTCGGGGTCTCGAATCGTCTGTTCAACAATGTGCCTGGTTGTCGTCAACTTCGTCCGGGACCCATCGCCCATGCCACTGTTGGTATGGTGTCAACGCCCCGCCCATCGCCCTGTCTCCTGCTCATCATCTCACGCCGTTTTGTTACCATGGGGTTTTGGGA